>Ga0180217_1001129_pt1 | contig 31749 bp, 38 predicted proteins | sample eDN3rd37CBELigOP_FD_128521 | JGI IMG/M metagenome (GOLD analysis project Ga0180217, IMG submission 128521) | Enriched Organic Plus compost microbial communities from Emeryville, California, USA - eDNA 3rd pass 37_C BE-Lig OP (version 2) (version 2) ... | reverse complement strand
CTTCAAGCCCAGCCCGCGGGTTTCCTCGATCATCGACAACTGGGCGCCCTATTACGTCAAGCGCGTGGGCGAGGTGCTGGACGGCAGCTGGACCTCGCATTCGGTCTGGCTGGGCATCGGCGATGGCGAGGTCGAGATCGGCGAGATCACCGAGGCCGTCCCCGCCGAGGTCAAGGAGGAGGCGCTGGCGCTGAAGGACAAGATCGCTGCGGGCGAATACCACCCCTTCACCGGGCCGCTGAAGAAGCAGGATGGAAGCGACTGGCTGGCCGAGGGGCAAGTGGCCAGCGACGAGGAACTCTCCTCGATGAATTTCTATGTCGAGGGCATCACCGCGCCGATGCCGAAATAACCCGCGGCACAAGCGGCAAACCGGGGCCCTGGCCCCGGTTCACCCTGCGGAAAGCCTATTCCAGATGGCTTTCCAGGAACCACAGATCCTTGTCCGCCGTACGCGAGGCGGCGGTGAACAGGTCGGCCGTATCGGCATCGCCGGCCTCGTCGGTCGCGTCTATGGCGGCGCGCACCTTCTCGCCATAGTCGCGCATCCGCTCGCAGACGGCCTTGATATGATCCTCGGCCTTGGTCAGGTCGGTGGGGTATTCCTTCAGCGTGCTGGCCTTGGCCACCTTCTCGACCGTGCCGACGGCCACTCCGTCCAGCACCTGCACGCGCTCGGCCATCATGTCCACATGCTCGTCCAGCCGCGCCTTCACGGTGTCGAACAGCTCATGCACCGCGATGAAGTTGCGGCCCTTGACGTTCCAGTGCGCCTGCTTGATCGCCGCCGACAGCGCCAGCGCATCGGCAAGGCGGGCATTCAGCTCGGCGATCGCGGTCTTGCGGGCATTGTCGCTCAACCCTTTGACATTCACGGCCATGAAACTCTCCTTCGTCAGGTTCGCCCTTGAAACGAAGGCAGCCGCGCGGCGGTTCCCCGCGACGCTGGGTCAAACCGCCGCAGCCAAGGAAAAGGGCGGCGCCTTCCACCGAAAGCACCGCCCCGAAAAGCTGCTCAGAGCTGGATCAGACCGCGCCCTGGATGAATTTCACCGCATCGCCAAAGGTCTGGATGGTCTCGGCGGCATCGTCCGGGATCTCGATGCCGAACTCTTCCTCGAAAGCCATGACCAGCTCGACGGTGTCCAGCGAATCGGCGCCGAGATCGTCGATGAACGAGGCGGTCTCGGTGACCTTCTCTTCATCGACACCCAGGTGCTCGACGACAATTTTCTTCACGCGATCAGCGATATCTCTCATGTCTCTTCCTCGTTTTCGCGGGCAATCCGCCCAGATGTTCCAGCGATTGCCGGTCAGAGCCCAGGGCGGTTCCCCTGCGGCCTTGTTTGCGGGATATAGCACGGGAACGTGATCTTGCAACCCGCATAAACCATCATCAGATCATCGCCATGCCGCCGTTGACATGCAGCGTGGCGCCGGTGACATAGCCCGCTTCGGGGCTGGCCAGATACAGCACCGCAGCGGCGATTTCCTGGGCCGAACCCATGCGCCCGGCGGGGATCTGCGCCAGGATCCGGCCCTTCTGCTCGTCGTTCAGCTTGTCGGTCATCGCCGTCTCGATGAAGCCCGGCGCGACGCAGTTCACCGTGATCCCGCGCGAGGCGACCTCATAGGCCAGGCTCTTCGACATGCCGACCAGCCCGGCCTTGGCAGCGGCGTAATTGCCCTGCCCCGGATTGCCGGTGGCGCCCACGATCGAGCCGATGTTCACGATCCGGCCCCAGCGCGCCTTCATCATGCCGCGCAGGACAGCCCGGCACAGCCGGAAGCTCGAGGTCAGGTTGACCTCCAGCACCTGTGCCCATTCCTCGTCGGACATGCGCATGAACAGGTTGTCGCGGGTGATCCCGGCATTGTTGACCAGGATGTCGACCGAACCCATGGCCTCGGCCGCCGCCTTGGGCAGCGCCTCGACCGCCGCCGCATCGGCCAGGTTCGCGGTCACGACATGCGCCCGCGCGCCCAGCTTCTCGGCCAGCTCGCGCAACGGCGCCTCGCGCGTGCCCGACAGCGCCACCGTGGCGCCGGCGGCATGGAGCGCCTCGGCCACGGCACCGCCGATCCCGCCCGAAGCGCCGGTCACCAGCGCATTCCTGCCTGTCAGATCAAACATCAAGCTCTTCTCCGTTTTCCAAATACCCCGGGGGAATCCCGCAGGGATGGGGGCAGAGCCCCCTCATGCCTTCAGCGCCGCGATATCCGCCGGAGCGCCTATGTTCCTGACCGCGGCATCCTTGGCGATGCGCTTGATCATGCCCGACAGCGCCTTGCCGGCGCCGATCTCCCAGAACTCGGTGACGCCGGCGCCCGCCAGGAATTCGACCGACTCGCGCCAGCGCACGGCGCCCGTCACCTGCTCGACCAACAACCGCCGGATGGCGCCGGGCTCGGCCACCGGCTCGGCGCGGACATTGGCCACCAAGGGCACCGCCGGCGCGGCGATCTCGACCGCAGCCAGGGCCTCGGCCATCGCCGCCGCCGCCGGCTGCATCAACGCCGAATGGAACGGCGCCGAGACCGGCAGCATCAGCGCCCGCTTGGCGCCGCGCTCCTTGGCCAGCGTCGCGGCGCGCTCGACGGCAGCCTTGTGGCCCGAGATCACCACCTGGCCGCCTCCGTTGTCGTTGGCGACCTCCACCACCTCCGTCGCGCCGGTCTCGGGATCGGTCCGCGCCGCCTCGCAGATCGCCTGCGCCTGCTCCAGCTCCGCGCCGAGCAGCGCGGCCATGGCGCCGGTACCGGGCGGGGTCGCCCGCTGCATCGCCTCGCCACGCAGGCGCAGCAGGCGGGCCGCGGTGGCAAGGTCGAAGGCCCGTGCCGCTGTCAGCGCGCTGTACTCGCCGAGCGAGTGCCCGGCCACCAGCACCACCTTCTCGGGCAGGGCGAAGCCGCCCTCCTTCTCCAGGACGCGCAGCACGGCGATGGAATGCGCCATCAGCGCCGGCTGGGCATTCGCGGTCAGCGTCAGCTCCTCCCCCGGCCCCTCGAACATCAGCCTGGAGAGCTTCTGCTTCAGCGCCTCGTCCACCTCCTCGAACACCTCGCGGGCAGTGGAGAAGGCGACGGCGAGGTCACGGCCCATCCCTGGAGCCTGGCTGCCCTGGCCAGGGAAGACGAAGGCGAGCGCCATGGCGTTTCCTTAATCACGGACTGACGGGGACCGCTGGCGGGCCGCGCCGCGGAGCGGCGCGCCCTAGCTCCCTGTCACCGAACTGTCAACGGCATGGGGCGGCGTCGGGTCGGGCGAGGACGGCACCGGGGGATCGGTCGATGTCGGCGGCACGGAAGGCTGGGCTGGCGGCGCGACGGCGGCCGCGGGCTCCGTCGCAGGATGCATCTCGGCAGGAGACGGCGTCACCTCGGCCGGGGCCGCCACAGGTGGCAGCGTCTCTGCCACCGGAGACTCCGCCGCCGGATCCGTGGCGGGCATCGCCGGCGGCGGATCGGCCGGCCTGGTGTAGTCCGGCACCACCCGCGCCTGGTTCCCGGTGATGACCAGCACTTTCAGCCCGATGCCAAGCGGTGTCCCGTCCCGCTGCGTCACTGAGAGCAGCTCGCCCTTGTCGGTGCGCACGATGTACTCGTAAGCAGTGGTGTCCACCACCGCGTGTTCCGCCGCCTGGCCGAAGAGGCCGCCGACCAGCGCACCACCCACACCGCCGAGCGCCGCGGCGATGCCGCCCGCCGGCGCCTGCGCGCCGAGTGCACCGCCGGCCGCCGCGCCGGTCGCGGCACCGGTGCTGCCATCGGCGCTGATGCGCACCTCACGCACGCCGACGATCACTCCCTGCTCCACCTTGTTCGCCTGCTGCATGGCGCGTGTGGCGTAGGTATCGGGCGAGTAGCGCTCCTGGCAGGCACCAAGCAGCAGGAGCGCGACGAGAAGCGCGCGAGGCGTCGTGGAAGAAGGTTGCAAAGCGGCCGTTCCATATCACGCGGCACGCGTGTCTAGAGCGGGAGCAGGATCGAAGTGAAGCCTGTGCTGCACGCACTGTTGCCGCTGGACCACGCTGGCGTCCCGGCTTGCAACTCTGCTTGCGATCCGTTGTGGATCCTGGCTAAGGCCGCTCGGATGCCGTCAGGCCGTCAGTATGCTTCCTGCACGGATCCGGAAGTCACCACCGGAGACGCGAACATGTCCAGTATCGAAGGTCGCTTCACCTGGTATGAGCTGATGACCACCGACACGAAAGCTGCGGCAGCCTTCTACGGCGATGTAGTGGGCTGGGGCACGCAGGACGCGTCGATGCCCGGCACGGCCTATACGCTGTTCACCGCCGGGGCGGCGCCCGTGAGCGGACTGATGGAACTGCCCGGGGATGCCCGAAGGATGGGCGTGCCCCCGAGCTGGGTCGGCTATGTCTCGGTCGATGATGTGGATGCCACTGCCGACCGGGTGCAGCGCCTCGGCGGTGCCGTGCATCTGCCGCCACGGGACATTCCGAATATCGGCCGCTTCGCGGTGATCGCCGACCCGCAGGCGGCAGGTCTTGCGCTGTTCAGCCCGCTGGACTCCTACCAGGGTCCATCGCCGGCACCGGGCACGCCGGGCTGCATCGGCTGGCACGAGTTGCTCGCGACCGATTGGGAGGGCGCCTTTGCCTTCTATGCGGAGCTGTTCGGCTGGCGGAAGGCCGATGCGGTCGATATCGGCGAGATGGGCACCTACCAGCTGTTCTCGGCAGGCGGGCAGACGATCGGCGGCATGTTCACCAAGCCGCCGACGGTCCCGGCCCCCTTCTGGCTCTACTACATCAATGTCGGCGACATCGATGCAGCGGTCGAGCGCGTGAGGGCCGGTGACGGCCGGATCCTCAACGGCCCCATGCAGGTGCCGGGTGGCGACTGGATCATTCAGGGCATGGATCCGCAGGGCGCCATGTTCGCGCTGGCCGGACAGCGCGGCCAGAGCGCGAAGGCCTGAGGCTGGAGCAACCGAACGCGTGACTCACGCTGCTTGCCTCGGCTCCGGAACGTGACCGGCGGAGCCTGAACCGGTCATGCTCCGGCCCGCAGGCCCGGCGGCCTTTTCCGCCGTCGCTCTCCGTCCGGCATGAGCGCCCGGACCGAGCCATGCCAGGGGCACCGCAAGCCTTGCCCCTGGGTCCGGCTTGTGCTTTACGGCCGCGTCCCTGCCGGCGCGGCATAGGCATGCGCGCCGGCTATGCCCGCTTGCGCGTCAGCGGACGGTACGGTGCCGCCGCATTGCGCCCCGGGGCTGAGACAGCCACAGGGAGAACCCATGCCACTCTATGAATGCGTGCTCATCGCACGCAACGACGTCACGCAACAGCAGGTCGAGGCCATCGCGGAGCAGATGGCCACCATCCTCGGCGAGCAGGGCGGCGAGCTGCGGAAGCGTGAGTACTGGGGCCTGCGCGGCTTGGCCTACCGCATCAAGAAGAACCGCAAGGGCCACTACATGCTCCTCGGCATCTCGGCCCCGCCGACGGCGATGCAGGAGGTCGAGCGTCAGCTCGGCCTGAACGAGGACGTGCTGCGCAGCCTGACCATCCGCGTCGACGCGATCGAGGAAGGCCCCTCCGCCATCCTGGCCAAGCGCAGCGACGACCGCGACCGCTTCCGCGGCCCGCGTCCGGCCGGCCGCTTCGCCTCCGGCCGCGGCGGGCGCGAACGCAGCGATGATCGCGAGGAGTTCCGCGCCCGCTCCCGTGAGGAGATCGAACAGACCGCCGGCACGGAGGAGTAAGGCGTCATGTCCGAGACGACCGACATCAACATCGCCGCCCGCCGGCCCGCCGTGGGCGCCCGCCGGCCCTTCTACCGGCGCCGCAAGTCCTGTCCCTTCAGCGGGCCCAACGCACCAAGGATCGACTACAAGGACGTGCGCCTGCTCTCCCGCTTCCTGTCGGAGCGCGGGAAGATCGTGCCGAGCCGCATCACCGCGGTCAGCGCGAAGAAGCAGCGGGAGCTCGCCCAGGCGATCAAGCGCGCGCGCTTCCTGGCGCTGCTGCCTTATATCATCAACGACTAGGCGGGATCGGGCGCCCCCCGGCCCGGCGGGCAGCCCCGTGCAAGCGGGCATGGACGCGGTGATGGCAATGCGGCCCCAGGGCAGCGGCCAGGGAAGTGGCAGCCAGGGACAGGGCGTGCTGGGCAACCCCGGCCTGCTGGCCGCGGGTGCGGCCGGCTTCGCCGCTGCCTTCTGCGCGCTCTGGGCATTCCGTGGCCTGCCTCTCGGCACCATGCTGCTATGGCTGGCGCCGCTGCCGCTGTTCCTGGCGGGCTTCGGCTTCGGCACGGGCAGCGCCGTTCTTGCGGCACTGCTGGCCACGCTGCTGGTTGGCGTGGTTGCCGGCGGGGTGCCGGTGCTGGCGTTCCTGGCACTGTTCGCGGTGCCGGCGCCTCTGCTGGTCGGGGCGGCGCTGCGGGGTGGCCGGCTGGATCTCTCCGGCCCGCTGGCATTGCTCGGGGTCTGGCCGGTCGCGGTGCTCTGCCTGGCCGCGCTTGCCGCCGCGGGCGAGGGTGGGCTGGAAGCCGTGCTGCGCCGGAGCGTAGAGACGGCGCTTCTGCGCATGGATCTGGAAGCCAGCGAGCCTCTGATTGGCGTGCTGGTGCGCGTGAAGGCCGCGGCCCTGGGCTTCTGGGGTGGCTTGGCGCTGATCGCCAACGGGGCGGCGGCGCAGTCCTTCCTGTCCCATCGCGGCCTTGCACGCGCGCGGGCACCGGAATGGACCACGGTACGGCTGCCTCAGTGGTACCCGGTGCTCCCGGCAATCGCCGCCGTCGTGTGGCTGGCAGCGCCGACAGGTGCCGATGCCGTGCCGCTCTCCGCCCTGCTGCTGTCGCTGCTGCCGCTCTTCTACCTCGGCATCGCCGGGGTGCACCGACGGGCGGGCGGCCGCCGCGGACGGGTGCCCATGCTCGTCCTGTTCTACCTGCTGCTGGTGCTGTTCCTGCACCTGATGGCCCCGGCCCTGGTGGGCCTCGGCCTTATCGACCATTTCCGGCGCAGAGCCGCGCCGTCCCAGACCTGAAGGGCCTAGGCCATGATCGAAGTCATCCTGATGCAGCGTGTCGAGAAGCTCGGCCAGATGGGCGAGGTGGTGAAGGTCCGCCCCGGCTATGCGCGCAATTTCCTGCTGCCGCAGGGCAAGGCGATCCGCGCGAGCGAGGAGAACCTGAAGCGCTTCCAGGAGCAGCGCGCGCAGCTCGAGGCGCAGAACCTGAAGCGCCGCGAGGAGGCGGAGCGGGTCGCCGAGCGCGTCGCCGGCCTCTCCGTGGTTCTGATCCGCCAGGCGGGCGAATCGGGCAGCCTCTATGGCTCGGTCTCCGCGCGCGACATCGCGGAGGCGTGCAGGGAGGCGGGCCTCACCGTCTCCCGCGCGCAGGTGCTGCTGGAGCACCCGATCAAGACGCTCGGCCTGACCAATGTGCGCGTGGAGCTGCACCCGGAGGTGCATGTCTCCGTCACGGTGAATGTCGCGCGCAGCCCCGAGGAGGCGGAGCGGCAGGCCCGTGGCGAGGAGATCGCGCCCGAGGCGGAGCCGACGCTCGAGGACGAGCTGCGCGCCGAACTGGGCACGGCCGTCACCCAGTAGCACCCGCGGCATCGATCCTCGACCGATGCCGGGCGCCTGCATGGGCGCCGCACCGGCGCGGGGGTCGGTCCGGCCGCCCGTGCCCGCGGCCGTCGTCGAGGGGCACGGCGGGTATCGCGCCGCCCGCTTCACATGGCCGCGTAACACCTCCGCGCCGGCCTCTTGGCCGGCCGCACCGCCGGACCACCTCCTGCAGCGCCATCGCCGCAGCGAGGGGCCCGATGCCCGACACCAGCCTCGCGCCGGCCCTGCCCGGCCCTTTCACGCCGCCCGGCTTCACGCCGCCCGAGCGGGACCTCCCCCTGCTGGCTGCCGTCCGTGCTTTCCGCACCAATGCGCTGGCCACTTGGCCGCGCCGGGCCTACGAGGAGATGGTCATCGTCCGGCCCTTCCTCGGCCGCCGCAGCGTGCTGGTGAACGAGCCCGCTGCCATCCGCGCGTTGCTGGTGGAAGGGGGCGAGCGTTTCGGCCGCTCCGCCGCCACCATCCGCCTGCTGGAGCCGATGGTCGGACACGGGCTGTTCCTCAGCGAGGGGGCGGCCTGGCGGCACCAGCGCCGCACCCTCGCTCCCGCCTTCACGCCGCGCGCCATCGGGCTGCTGGTGCCCGGCATGCGCCAGGCAATCGAGGAATCGCTCGGCCGGCTCGCCCAGGCGGTTCGCTCCGGGCGGCCCTTGGACCTGCTCAGCTTCTGCCAGACGCTCGCACTGGAGGTCGCGGGGCGGGCGATGTTCTCGCTCGGCATGCGACGCTATGCCGGGCCGCTGCGCGCGCTGATCTATCGCTACGGCCGCTCCGGCGCGCCTCGCTTCCTCGACCTGCTGCTGCCCGCCGATGTCATCACCCCGCATGATGTGGTGCGCCGCAGCTACGGCCGCCGCTGGATGGCGCTGGTGGAGCGCATGCTGGCCGCCCGCCGGCGGGAGGGCGCACGGGCGCCGAGCGACCTGCTGCGGATGATCGAGGCTGCGCGTGACCCCGAGACCGGCGAGGGCTTCGGGCCGGAGGAGATCCGCGACCAGATGGCCACCATGGTGCTGGCGGGCCATGAGACGACGGCACTGACCATCTTCTGGTCTCTGACCCTGCTGGCGCAGTCCCCGGCCTGGCAGGCGCGCCTGGCGGCGGAAGCCGCGGCGGGGACGGAGGACGCGGCGGCACTGCCGCTGGCCCGTGCCGTGGTGGAGGAGGCGCTGCGCCTCTACCCGCCGGCCTTCGCCATCGTCCGCGTGGCGAAGGGACCGGAGCGGCTGGCGGGCGTGGCCCTGCGCGCGCGCGATGCGGCGATGGTCGCGCCCTGGGTGCTGCATCGCCATCGCAGGCTCTGGGAGGCGCCGGACGCTTTCGACCCGCGGCGCTTCCTGCCTCCGGCGCCGCCACCCGAACGCTTCGCCTACCTGCCCTTCGGGGCCGGGCCGCGGGGCCTGCATCGGCGCCCAATTCGCATTGGTGGAAGCGACGCTCGCCCTGGCGATGGTGGTGGCGCGCTTTCGCCTGGCACTGGCGACCGACCGGCCGGTGCTGCCGGTGGCCGTCGTCACCACCGTGCCGGACCATGCGCCGCTCTTTCGGGTGGCGCCGCGATAGTGTCGCCGAGATCGGTGCCGAGGAGGCGCGGGATCGGGAGCAGGCTGGGCAGGGATGCGAGGAAGCGTGCCGGCCAGGCGCAGAGCAGCCGAAGGGCGCGGCGTATCGGCGGCGTATCGGCGGTTTTCGCAGCCTCATGGAGGCAGGAGGCCGCTCAGGGCCGCTTCGACCACGGCGCCAAAGGCCGTGATTGCTCAATGACAGTGCCGGAGCGCTGCGACGCTTGGGCTGCTCAGTCGCAGCAGTCGTTCGATCATCGAGGCGGCCACGCGTAGCAAGACATCCTTCGGGACAGCCCAAGACACGGATGCGCGATTTTGTGGCTGCAACAGCCTACTGTGGTCCTCCTTCAGGAAGGATCACTGAAGAACGCAGGCAGGGACAGCACAGAGGATCATCGGGATCGCGAGAAAGGAGCGCTCTTTGCTGGCCCGGCCATTCCACTGCAGCGCGTCCTCGGCGCGATCTGACCGAAGCACGGGTTTCTGTATTGAGGCTACTGCATACAGGCCGTAATGGCCGCACCAGCGGCGGAAACCTGCTTGCAATCCCGGAGACCGTCATGACCGCAGTGGACAAATCGAGCATCGACGCAAGAGAGGTCCGCCTCGGGCGGGACGAGTTCCTCCGCCGTCTCCTGCGTGAGCTCGCCGGTGCGCTCCAGGACGTTGTCGGCCTCGAGGAAGCATCCGGCTACATCAGTATCGTCGGCGCCGCGATGGCCGAACACATCAACGGCGAATACCGGCGGGCACTCTCGGTCGAGCGCCTCTCGCGCGAGCAGGTCGCATCGGTACTGGTCGATCTCAAGCGCCGCATCCAGGGCGACTTCTTCATCGTGGAGGAGACCGAAGACCGCATCGTGCTCGGCAACCGGGCCTGCCCCTTCGGCGAGTTCGTCCTGGGCAGGCCCTCGCTCTGCATGATGACCTCCAACGTGTTCGGTGCGATCGCGGCCGAGAATCTCGGTTATGCCGGCGTTACCCTCGAGCGCACCATGGCGCAGGGCCATCCCGAATGCCGGGTGATCGTCCATCTTCGTCCCGACGATCATGCCGCACCGGGTATCCGCGAGTATTTCCGTAAAGACGATGCCTGCTGACACGGACGCCGAGAGCGTCCTGCACGCGCTTCCCGAACCGACCCTCGTCGTGAGGGCGGATGGGCGTGTCCTCTTTGCCAACCAAGCGGCGCTCCTGCGCCTGGACCGCGGCGCAGACGATGCCCTCGATTTGGTCGAACTCAGCCCGGGACCCGACGCTGTGGCTGATCTCCGGGCCTATCTGCTGCGCTGCTCCGGTTCGCGGAGCCCCCTGCCCGGCGCGGTGGAGTTGCTCGATGCGCAGGGTCGGATGGCCCGTTTCCGGAGCTATGGAAGCCTGCTGGAGCCGGCGCAGGATGGCGTGCCGGCACGTATGCTCCTGCGCCTTTCGGACGGCAGCGGCTCGCGCTTTTCCGTGCTCGCGCAGAAGGTGCGCGACCTGAACCAGGAGATCCGCAGGCGGCGCCGTGCACAAGCCATGCTCGAGGAGGCACTCCGCGATCGCGATCTCCTGCTGCGGGAGCTGCACCACCGGGTCAAGAACAACATCCACATGCTGGCCGGCATGCTCTCCGCAGCACGGCGCGAGGCCACCACGCTCGAAGCGGCTTCGGTCCTGGAGGAGGCCTCGCGACGGTTGACTGCGATCGGAGCCGTGCACCAGATGCTCTATCTTGGCAACAACCTCCGGGGCGTGCGCGGCGACGAGTTCGTTGCGAGGATCGGCATGACAGTCATGGAAGGCGCCGGAGTTCGTGAGCGATTCTTCCTCAAGGCAGACCCCGTCGAGATCCCGAATGACGCGGCCATTCCGCTTGCGCTGATCCTGAACGAACTCCTGGCGAACGCGCTGAAGCACGGCACTCGGACGGACGGAACACCCGGGCGGGTCCATGTCGGTCTCTCGGTAGGGGCGGATGCGATCGTCGAGCTTTCGGTTGAGGACGAGGGCCCCGGCTTCGATCCTGCAGGCATATCGGGCAGGCGCGCCTCAGGCCTCGGCCTCGTGCGCGGACTCACGCGGCAGCTTGGTGGCTCCTTCTCGATCGGGTGCGGTACGGGCGGGGGCGCCCGCTGCATCGTGCGGTTCCAGGACCGTCGCGGCGCGGCAGCATCGGGAGAGCTTCTGGAATGAGTGAGCAGTTCGGGTGGATCGTGCCGGCACCGCAGTCGTCCTGGCTGGGGACGCGCGCGACACGTTCCCAGGACGATGGCCGGACGGGCGCGAGCGCCACGCCGTCGCGCGGCCGCGTCCTGATCGTCGAAGATGAGTATTTCGTCGCCCTGGACGCCGAGGATGCTCTGTCAGCGGCCGGATTCGTGGTCGTAGGCATCACGGCGAGAGCCGAGGAGGCGATCGCCATGGCCGGGGCAGAGAAGCCGGACATCGTGTTGATGGACATCCGGTTGGTCGGGCCTCGCGACGGGATTGACGCCGCCACTGAGATCCGCAGCCGGTTCGGCATCCGCAGCCTGTTCGCGACGGCGCATTCGGATGCAGCCACCAGGAACCGCGGCGATACTCTGGCATCGCCGCTCGGCTGGCTGACGAAGCCCTACACGCGCAGCGAGGTCGCCGCGGCCGTGGCCGAGGCGATCGCCAAGACACGGCGGGATACCACCGGCGGCGCCTGACATCTTCGAGGCCGTGTCGTGTGACGCAGCCATGATGCTGTCCACGGCGCCGGGACGAAGGGTCAGGCCCTATCCGGGCACGCGCCGCGAGCCGTGGCGCGAGAAGGCCCACAGGGCCGCACCGGCCCGCCGCTCGTACCGAAGCCTTGGCGTACAGGGGTCCGGGCCGTTAGAACCCGCCTGAACCCCCGACCAGAGCGAAATGCCATGGCCGCGTACCAGTACGTCTTTGTGATGAAGAATCTCACCAAGTCCTATCCGGGCGGACGCGAGGTCTTCAAGGGCATCACCCTTTCCTTCCTGCCGGATGCCAAGATCGGTGTGCTCGGCCCGAATGGCGCCGGCAAGTCCACGCTGCTGCGCATCATGGCCGGGCAGGACAAGGAATTCGGCGGCGAGGCCTGGGCCGCCGAGGGCGCCAAGGTCGGCTTCCTGCCGCAGGAGCCGCAGCTCGATCCCGACAAGACGGTGGGTGAGAACGTGATGGAGGCCTTCGCCGGCGTGAAGGCCGACCTCGACCGCTTCAACGAGATCAGCGCCAAATTCGCCGAGGAGCTGTCCGAGGACGAGATGAACGCGCTGCTCGCCGAACAGGCCGAGCTGCAGGAGCGCATCGACGCCGCCAATGGATGGGAACTCGACCGCACGGTGGAGATCGCGCTGGACGCGCTGCGCTGCCCGCCGGCGGAGAGCCCGGTGACGCATCTCTCCGGCGGCGAGCGCCGGCGCGTCGCGCTGTGCCGGCTGCTGCTGGAGAAGCCCGACCTGCTGCTGTTGGACGAGCCGACCAACCACCTGGACGCCGAGAGCGTCGCCTGGCTGGAGAAGACGCTGCGCGAGTATCCCGGCGCCGTGCTGATCGTGACGCATGATCGCTACTTCCTCGACAACGTCACGGGCTGGATCCTGGAGGTGGATCGTGGCCGGGGCATTCCCTATCAGGGCAATTACTCGGCCTATCTGGAGCAGAAGCGCAAGCGCCTGGCCCAGGAGGAGCGCGAGGAGACGGCACGCCAACGCCAGCTGGCGGAGGAGCAGGAGTGGATCGGCCGCACCCCGGCCGCGCGACAGGCGAAGAGCAAGGCGCGGATCCAGGCCTATGAGGAGCTGCTGGCGCGAAGCCAGGAGCGCGCGCCCGATCCGACCGAAATCGTCATCCCGCCGGGCCCACGCCTCGGCAGCACGGTCATCGAGGCGGAGAGCCTGCGCAAGGGCTATGGCAACCGCCTGCTGATCGATGACCTCTCCTTCAAGCTGCCACCAGGCGGCATCGTCGGCGTCATCGGGCCGAACGGCGCCGGCAAGACCACGCTGTTCCGCATGATCACGGGGCAGGAGGAGCCGGACGGCGGCAGCCTGCGCATCGGCGAGACCGTCGAGCTCGGCTATGTGGACCAGAGCCGCGACAGCCTGAACGACAACCGTTCGGTCTGGGAGGAGATCTCGGACGGAATGGACCAGATCACCATCGGCAAGCGCACCATCCCCTCGCGCGCCTATGTCTCCGCCTTCAACTTCAAGGGCACGGACCAGCAGAAGCCGGTGGGCGTCCTGTCAGGCGGTGAGCGCAACCGCGTGCATCTGGCGAAGATGCTGAAGCGGCCGCACAACGTCATCCTGCTGGACGAGCCGACCAACGACCTCGATGTGGACACGCTGCGCTCGCTCGAGGAGGCGCTGATCGAGTTCGCCGGCTGCGCGGTGATTATCAGCCACGACCGCTGGTTTCTCGATCGCCTGGCCACGCACATCCTGGCCTTCGAGGGGGACAGCCATGTCGAGTGGTTCGAGGGCAATTACGAGGCCTATGAGGCCGACAAGCGACGCCGCCTCGGCGCCGCGGCCGACCAGCCGCACCGGATCAAGTACAAGCCCCTGACCCGCTAGCATTTTCCATTCGCTTGTTTCCACTTGAATGGGATCCGCCCTGGAATCGCGGAATGCGGCAGATCCGGTGACCATCGGACTGCACTCGCCCCGGATCATCACGACGGAGCGGCTCTCGCTGCTGCCTCCGGGACCGGAGCACCTGGACGACCTCATCCGTCTCAAGGCGGATGAGCGCGTCTTCGGCATCATGCTGCACGGCGTCCGCACGCCCGCCCGCTCGCGCGAGGAACTCGAGGACGACATCGAGTTCTGGCGCGTGCGCGGCTACGGCATCTGGAGCGTGTTCGAGCGCGGGACCGGTGCCTTCCTCGGCATTGCTGGGCTGATGGAGCGGCCCGACGGTCGCGGCGTGGCGCTGCGCTTCGCACTCTGGCCGGAATGCCGCGGCAGGGGCTATGCGCGGGAGGCGGCGCAGGCGGCGCTCGCCTTCGGCCATCGCGCCGGCCTCAGGCGCATCATCGCCGTCGCCTGGGCGGAGAACATCGCCTCGCGCGCCGTGCTGCAGGATATCGGCATGCGCGAATGCGACGAGTTCCTGCACAAGGGCCGGCGCATGCTGGTGTACGAAAGCCTGCGCCCGCCGGGCTAAGGCGCCGGACCGGACCGACAGGGGAGGAGGCCGGACGCAGCGTCCTGCTGCCACCGGCTGTGGATGGCGGAGGGGCCCGCACAGCCGCGCATGGCGCAGCGGCGCGGCAGGATGCGGGCCGCGGACCTGCGAAGGGAAGCCCGAAGGGCTGATCCATCCCGAGACGTTCGGAGCCTGCCACGGCGCAGATCGCGGACGGCGCGCTGCCCCCCACTGTCAGCCAGGGACGCTCGGCACCGGCTCCGCCCGTTCGCAGGCGCTCCGTGGCCGGTCAGCGCCCGTGGCCGGAGCCGCCTGTGTCACCGGCACGGCCGCCGCCGGTGCTCCCAGCCCCAGCGCCGGCACCAGGTGTACTGGGCTGTGCGCCGGTCGTGCTGCCGGTCTCGCCGCTGGTGCGACCACCGGTCGTCGCGCCGCTTCCAGCGATACCGCCGATTCCCGCGGTGCCGCCGACGCTGCCCGCACTGCCGGTAGCGTTGCCAGCCCCGGCGGGGCCGCCAAGGGTGGCTGCGCTATCGGCAGGGCCGGCTGCGCCGCCCGTGCCCATGCCGCTGGTGCTGCCAGCAGTGCCGCCGGCAGCGCCACCTGTGCCCTGGGCCAGCAACTCGCCACTCGCGAAGCCAAGCGCGGCGACCAGGGCTGTCATGGTCGCCAGAGCCTTGAACCGCATGCTGAATCCTTCCCTGACCGATGCATCTCCGCGTCCGGCATCCGCGGATCACCCTGCCGGAAAGCCCGCCGGGAAGGCACAGTTGCAGCGGCCGCGCGGAACGACCGAGTGGGACGATATGGTGCGGTGCGAAGCGTGCGGAACAGGCTGCCTTCCCATCGGCCTCGTCGGTCCTCGCATCGGGGCCGCTCGGGTTTGCGTGGCGTGGCGGTTGCGGGTGGGTTCCAGGCCGCCCGAAGGCTGATCGGGATGCTGGAATGAGACGTCTGGTCCTGCGCAAGCGCGATCCCGGCTGAAGCGCCCGCTCGCCGCCTCCCGGGCGCCTCAACCCAAGCCCGACTCCCGCCGGTGCGCATGCCAGGCAACCGCCGCCCCCACCAGCGGCAGCACCGCGGTCGCGGCGAAGGCCATGCTGTAGCCACCGAGCAGGCCGACCATGAGGGCGAAGAGCGAGGGGCCAGCCACCACCCCGGCGAAGGTGCAGGCCAGCACGCCCCCGGTCGCGGCACCGGCCCGGCCGGGCGGGGCCATGCGCGCCGCCTCGGCGATCAGCACGCCGTTCCAGCCCGCAGCGCAGAAGCCGAGGATGGCAATCAATACCAGCGCCGCCGGCACGGGCCAGGGCACGGCCAGCGGCAGCAGCGCCGCCGCGCCGGCACTGCCAAGGCCGATGACGGCCAGCACCGGCAGTCCAGCGTGCCAGCGATCGGCCAGCAGCGCCCAGCAGAGCCGCGCGACCGCCCCGGCCACCTGCACGAGTGCCGCGGCGGCACCGGCGGCGACGGGTCCCCAGTGGAACTCCTCGACCAGCATGGTCACGGCATAGGCGCCGAGGGCGAGCTGGATGGCAGCGAAGAGCGCCCCGGTAACGGCCAGCGCCACGAGGCCGGGACTGGTGCGCAGCTCCGCCAGCGCGCTGCCGGTACCGGCACGCAGCGGCGCGGCCGGATCCCGCTCCGCATCCCAGAACCGGCGGAAGGCCGAGAGCGCGAGGGCAGCGAGCGCCAGCGCGGCCGCGACCAGCCCCGCCGTCGCGCGCCAGCCGAGCAAGAGCGCGAGCGAGGGCAGCAACAGCCCGGCCAGCGCCGCACCGAGAGGCACCCCCGTCTGCTTCACCGCGAACACCAGGTTCCGCCGTGCCGGCGCGGAAAGCCGGCTGAGCACCTGGGCAGCTGCGGGATTGGTCTGACCGTAGCCCGACCCGATCAGCGCCGAGCCGAGCAGGATGGCGGGCAGCGAGGCCGTCGCGATCAGCAGGCAGCCACCCATCGCCGCGAGCAGCGCGGCCTGGGTCGTACGTGCCGGACCCCAGCGCGCCAGCAACCCGCTGGACAGCCCCGACCCCAGGGAGGCGAAGACATAGACCACCGCGACCTGCCAGCCGATCAGATGCGGCGGCACGCCGAGATCGCGTGTCACGGCCGGCGCCAGCACCGGCAGAACGAAAACGGCGAGCGTGGCCAGCGCCTGGCAGGTTGTGGTGGCGAACAGCGCGGCGCCGAGCCCGGCGAGGTGCCCGCCCTGGTGCGCTGCGCTCATGCCGGCGGGCCGTGCAAACGGGGCCGCAGCGCGGCACGCGAAACCGGCCGCATGCTCTCAGGCCCTGGCGAGAGCGCGCAGCTCCTCGGCGAGGTCCTCAAGCTCCTCAAGGGCGGCGCGCAAGGTGGAGGCGCCATGCTCCGGCGACTCGGGCAAGGGCAGCTCAGCCTCGGTTGCCCCGGCGGTCCCGGGCAGGCCGCCCTCGCGGAGCAGCCGCTGCACGCCCTTGATGGTATAGCCCTGGGTGTAGAGCAGGTCGGCGATACGCCGCAGCAGGGCAATATCCTCGGGGCGGTAGTAGCGCCGGCCGCCGCCGCGCTTCAGAGGCTTGAGCTGGGGGAACTTCGTCTCCCAGAAGCGCAGGACATGTTGCGGGATCTGCAGTTCGTCGGCGACCTCGCTGATGGTGCGAAAGGCGGTGGGAGCCTTGCGCAGGCGGGTGCCAGCGGCGCCATCCTCGCTCACGCTGCGCCATCCTGGCCGGAGGGCGGCTGGTTGTTGATGCGGGCACGCAGCACCTGGCTGGGGCGGAAGGCAAGCACCTTGCGCGGCAGGATCGGCACCTCGACGCCCGTCTTGGGATTGCGGCCGATGCGCTGGCCCTTCTGGCGCACCAGGAAGGTGCCGAAGGCGGCGATCTTCACCGGCTCCCCGGCCGCGAGCGCCGTGGACATGCGTTCCAGCACGGTTTCCAGCAGCGCCGCGGATTCGTTCCGCGACAGGCCGACCTGAGTATAGATCGCCTGGGCCAGGTCTGCGCGCGTGAGCGTGTTCATGCTGCAACCCGTTCCCGCAAGTCCTTCATGCGGCAAGAAAGCCGGTATCCGCAGCGGGCGTCAACCGCGCTGCTGCGGCAATGCCCGGGCGGAAGGGGCCAGGCGTGAGCCGCTGGTCAGAACCGTGCCAGCGCCGCGCCCCAGGTGAGCCCGCCACCGATCGCCTCCATCACGATCAGGTCGCCCCGTTCCAGCCGGCCCGAGGCGGCAGCCTCGGCCAGTGCCAGCGGGATGGAAGCGGCGGAGGTATTGGCGTGCCGATCCACCGTCACCACCACGCGGTCGGCCGGCAGCTTCAGCTTCTTGCCCATGGCATCGATGATGCGCAGGTTCGCCTGGTGCGGCACCAGCCAGCGCACATCCGCATGGGTCAGGCCGTTGGCCGTCAGCGCCTCGTCCACCACGGCGGCGAGCTTGGAAACGGCGTGGCGGAACACCTCCTTGCCCGCCATGCGCAGCTTGCCGCACTCGCCATTCGATCCGATGCCGCCATCCACCAGCAGGATCTCGCCCTGCCGGCCGTCCGCATGCAGGTGAGTGGAAAGGATGCCGCGATCGGTCGCGTCGCCCCTCCCCTCGCCCGCGACCAGCAGCACCGCGCCGGCGCCGTCGCCGAACAGCACGCAGGTGCCGCGGTCGGTCCAGTCCATGAGGCGGGAGAAGACCTCGGTTCCGATCACCAGGGCGCAACGGCTCTGCCCCGCGCGGAGCAGCGAGTCCGCCACGCCCAGCGCGTAGACGAAGCCGGTGCAGGCGGCGGAGATGTCGAAGCCGAAACCGCGGGTGATGCCGAGCTGCTGCTGGATGCGCACCGCGGTCGAGGGAAAGGCCGAATCGGGCGTCGCCGTCGCCACCACGATCAGGTCAACGGCTTCCGCCGGCAGGCCGGCACGCTCCAGCGCCTGCCGCGCCGCGGCCGCCCCCATGGAGGAGGCGGTCTCTCCCGGTGCGGCGATGTGGCGGCGGCGGATGCCGGTGCGCTCCACGATCCAGGCATCGGTGGTGTCGAGGCCGTGCTCGAACGCCAGCTCGTCATTGGTGAGCACCCGCTCCGGCAGGTAGCCGCCACAGCCGGCGATGATGGCACGGGTTGTCATCGGTCTCGATCGTCCGTCAGCGGGCAGCGGGCGCGAGGCCCGCCGCCGGTGAGGAGAGGCGGGAGAGGCCCTCCCGGATTCGGTCGTTGAAGCGGTGGGTCACCATGTCCATGGCCACGTCCACCGCATGGGCGAACCCCAGCGCATCCGTCCCGCCATGGCTCTTCACCACCACGCCGCGCAGGCCGAGCAGGATGGCGCCGTTGTAGCGCCGCGGGTCCATCCACTCGCGCAGGCGGTCCAGCGCGGGCCGGGCCAGCAGGTAACCCATGCGCGCGGGGATGGAGGAGGTAAAGACCTGGCGCAGCAGGTCGCGCATCAGCTTCATCGCGCCTTCGCCCGTCTTCAGCGCGACATTGCCGGTGAATCCGTCCGTCACCACCACGTCCACGGTGCCGGCGGCGATATCGTGTCCCTCGACGAAGCCGTGGAATTGCGGCCCGATATGGCTGTCCTTCAGCACCTCGGCAGCCTGGCGGACGCGATCATCGCCCTTCAGCTCCTCCGATCCCACATTGAGCAGGCCGATCGAGGGTGTCGGCAGGCCGAGCACGGCACGGGCGAAGGAATCGCCCATGACGGCGAACTCCACTAGGTTGCGCGCATCGCAGGCGACATTGGCCCCGAGATCCAGCATGACCACGTCGCCCCGCGCCGAGGGCGCGATGGCCGCGAGCGCCGGCCGGTCGATCTCGGCCAGCGTCTTCACCACGACCTTGGCAAGCGCCATCAGCGCGCCGGTGTTGCCGGCGGAGACGACGCCCTCGGCCTCCCCGGCCGCGACGGCGTCGATGGCCAGGCGCATGGAGCTCTGGCGGCCCTGGCGCAGCGCTGCCGTGGGCTTCATCTCCGCGGCGATGACGTCGGGCGCGTGACGCAGGCTGCAGACCTTGGCGGCGCGCTTGCGGCGGGCAAGCAGGGCGCCGATCCGCGCTTCGTCCCCCACCAGCAGGAACCGGGCCTCCGGGTGCCGCTCGGCTGCGAGCTCAAGCCCGTCCAGCACGACCTCGGGCGCGTTGTCGCCCCCCATGGCATCGATGGCCAGGGAGAAGGTCTGCGACATCTATGCGCTCTCCGCGCAACCCGACTCGCCGCGCGGTGCGCGCGCGATGCGGGCTGGCCGTTCCCACAACACGGCGATGCGTCCCCGCAGGCGGGCCAGTGGCAGGATCAGCGGTGCACAGCCGCCTTCAGGGCGCCGCCGGCGGGTACCACCTCGCGCCCGTCGTAATGGCCGCAGGAGGAGCAGATATGGTGCGGGCGCTTCAACTCGCCGCAGTTGGGGCACTCGGCATGGGCCTCGCGCGAGAGCGCCTCATGGCTCCGCCGCATGCCGCGACGGGAGGGCGAAACCTTCTTCTTCGGAACGGCCATCTGCCGAGCCTTTCTTCATAGAATGCAGTCGTTTTCGGCGGGAGCGCGCGGGATTAGCACCGCCCCCCCCGTTGTGCAAGCATGGCCGGCGGCCCACCGTTTCGCAGGCGGGCAGGAAGGCGCCGACCATGGAGCAGGCAAGAAAGCCGGCAGCTCCCCCAGGTTCCCGGCGAAGCCGGCAGCCGCCCCGCACCGCGTCCACCCAGCGGTCCTATTGGCTGCTCCGCCCCCTGGATGGCCGGGTAGCTCAGCCCGAACGGCGGCGGAGTGCGGCGAGGCCGGCGAAAGGCCCTTCCGCCGAGCCATTGCCCTCCCCGATCTCGGGCAGTGCGGCGCCCGGCGCCCGTGGGTAGGGGTCCAGGGCGAGGGACAGCTGTTCGGCGACCGCCTCGCCCAGGTCGGCCACCCCGCCAACGGCCTCGATCTCATCGATCTCCTCCGGTCCCTCGTCCGGCTCGCGCCCGGCAGGGAGAAAGCGCAGGGCCACCTCCTCCTCGACCTGCTGCTCGACCGGCTCAAGGGTGACGACGCAGGTCTGGGTCACGCTGGCCGAAAGCGTCCCGCGCGCCACCACCGTGCCATCGCGCTCCGGCACCAGGCGAAGCTTCGCCCGCAGGCTGCCGATGGCGGGGATGCCGAAGCGGCGGGCCAGCGCCTCCCGCTCGGCGGGCGCGGCCTCCAGCACCTCCTCGCGCCCTTCGGGGCCGACCAGGCCAAGCGGCAGGAGACGCGTGAATTCCGGCGCAACGCGGTCAGGCGGCATGAGCGGCCTCCACCGGCCTGGGAAACCGGAGCCGCCCCTGGAGCAGTGCCTCGAGGGGCTGCGCCTCAAGCGCCGCAGCGGTTGTCATGGCATGAGCAGCCAGACGCTGCGCCCCGGCCGGCGGTTCCCCCTCCCCTGGCTCCTGCCGCCACACATTGCGCAGGAGCGCCGCCGCGAGCGCCATCGGGTCGCCGGCATCCAGCGCCGCCTCATAGGCGCGCGCCCGGCCGTGGAACGCCTCCCACATGCGCTTCACCCGCTTGCCCACGGCGAGATCGCCCACGCCCATCTCCCGCAGATTGATATCCATGTCGGAGAACATGGCATCGAACACCGCCTGGGCGAGTTCCGGCCCGCGCGGGTCGGGATCCTGGCGCAGGCGGCGGATCAGCAGGGCGACATGCAGGCCGACCAGGTCGAAGCGGCCGTTGAGCGTGTCCGGCGCGCCGATCGGGTTGAAGAACCAGGGATCGCGGGCGGCGGCGACGGCGGCGACATAGAGCTCGAAGCCCGTGCGCTCATGCGGCTTGCGGCGGAACAGGGCGAAAAGGCCCATCGCGTGGCGGTCCTTACGGCAGCGGCGCCGTTGACCGGGCCGCGGGGAGGTGGCATCCGCCCCCACATGGATCGCCCCAGCCATCCGGTCAACGCAACCCGGCGCCTCCGGCGCCGCGGCGTGGCCCTCGTCCTTGCAGCGCTGCTCCTGCTGCCCGGCTGCAGCATTTTCGAGGCACCGATCATCCAGCGTGGCCACCGGGTCTCGGAGGACCAGCTGAAAGACATCACGCCGGGCGTGCATACGCGCGCGGATGTGCAGGCGCTGCTCGGATCGCCGACCGCGACCAGCACCTTCGGCAGCGAGAGCTGGTACTACATCAGCAGCAAGACGCGGCAGCGGCCCGGCCGGGAGCTCCTGGTGACCGACCAGGAAACGGTCGCCGTGGAATTCGACGACCACGGCGTGGTGCGCCAGGTCCAGGTGCTGACGGACAAGGATGCCCGGCCGGTGCAGATGGTGGAGCGCGAGACGCCCAGCCCGGGCACCGAGCAGACCTTGCTGCAGGCGCTGTTCGGCAATGTCGGCCGGTTCAGCCCGGGCCCGATAGCACCCGCCACCCCGGGGCCGGCATCGACCGGCCCCTGACCGGACGGGCGCAGCGCCGTCAGGCCGTCGCGCCCCGCCTGGCACCCGTGCGCCACCACTGCCAGACGAGAAGCGCCAAGGCGATCCCGAGCGGCGGCAGGATCGAGAGGTTCAGCACCGCCCATCCTGCCCTGGCGTGCACGGCGCCGGAGAGGAAGGCGGTGCAGGCCACCGTGCCGAAGACGATCAGGTCATTCGCTGCCTGGGCCCGCACCCGCTCTTCCGGCGCATGGGCGGTGCCGAGCAGGGTGGTGGCGCCGACGAACATGAAATTCCAGCCGATACCGAGCAGCGCCAGCGCCACGGTGAAGTGCCAGAAGTCCCGCCCCTGCAGGCCGATGAGGACGCAGAGCGCGTTGAGCAGCGTGCCGGCCAGGATGATGGGCCGGACGCCGAAGCGCGCGATCAGGCGCCCGGTGACGAAGCCCGGCGCGTACATGGCGACGGCATGCGCCTGGATGACGGTGGCCGAGGCGCCGATGCCGAAGCCGCAGAACATCATCTCCACCGGGGTGGAGGTCATGACCAGGTTCATGGTGCCGAAGGCGACCATGCCCGTAACGACCGCGGTGAGGAAGGCAGGGCGCGCGATGATCTCGCGCAGGGGCGTGCCGCCGTCGCGGCGTGGCGGCGGCGGCAGCAGGCGGGCGAAGCCCAGCAGCACCATGCAGGCGATGGGCAGCAACGCCAGGGCCATGTAGGTGCCGAGGAAGAGGTAGGGCGCCAGCGCCGCCTGGGTGTGCTTGACGATCTCCGGCCCCAGCGCCGCGGAGAGCACGCCGCCGGTCATCACCAGGGCGATCGCCCGTGGGCGGTAATCCGGCGTGGCGACCTCCGCCGCGGCGAAGCGGTAGTGCTGGCCAATGCCGAAGCCGAGGCCAGCCGGAACCGCCCCGAGGCAGTAGAGCAGGAAGTCGCCTTTCCAGACCCCGGCCGCGAAGATGAGCGAGCCCATGAGCGCGCAGAGCGCGCCCAGATAGAATCCGGCCCGCCTCCCGAGCCGCGCGAAGACGATACCGGCGGGGATGGAGGCTGCCATGGTCGCCGTCATCTGGATGGCAACCGGCAGGGTGGAGAGCGACTTGTCCTCGGCCAGCGAGTGGCCGATGAGCGCCGCCATCATCGCCTGGCCCACGATCGAGGAATGCATCAGGGCGAGGCAGAAGAAGAGCAGCCAGACCTGCCGCTTCATCGCGGCGTCGGCGGCTCGGCTCGACACCGTCTCCGGCGCCGCCGTGGCTTCAGAAATGGCTCCATCCTCCCTTCGGCAGGGCGAGCGGGGCACCCCTCGCGTCCTGCACGGCGACCTCTGCGGGTCCTTCGGTGAACCGCCCGATGCGGGCGACCGGCACGCCGGCGGCGGCGGCGCGGGCCTCGACCTCGGCCGCCGCCGCCGGTGGTGCCGCGAACAGCAATTCGTAATCGTCCCCGCCCGAGAGGGCCAGCGGCAGCAGGCCCGGATCGGCGGCGATGGCCGCGGCCGCCGCCGGGGAGAGCGGCACGCGACCGGCCTCGAGCACCGCGCCGCAGCCGCCGGCACGGCAGAGATGGCCAAGATCCTGCACCAGCCCGTCGGAGACATCCATCGCCGCATGCGCGAGCCCGGCAAGGGCCGCGCCCAGTGCCAGGCGCGGCTCCGGCAACCGGTAGCGGCCGGCAAGATGGCCCGCAGCATCGGGCGGCAGCCGCCCTCGCAGCACGCGCAGCCCGAGGGCGCCGTCCCCGATGGTGCCGGATACCCAGAGATGGTCCCCCGGCCGCGCGCCGCGCCGGCGGAGCGCAGCCTCCGGGGCCACGGTGCCGAGGATGGTGAGCGAGAGCGTCAGCGGGCCGGGCGTGGAGACGGTATCACCGCCGAGCAGGGCAAGGCCATAGGCCCGCTGGTCCTCAGCCAGCCCCCGCGCGAAGGCGGCGATCCAGGCATCGCCGGTGCCCTGCGGGAAGGCGGTGGTCATCAGGTAGCCGAGCGGCGCCGCGCCCATCGCCGCGAGGTCGGAGAGATTCACCCGCAGCAGCTTGCGCCCGATGGTCTCCGGCGGGTCGTCGGGGAGGAAATGCACGCCAGCCACCATGGCATCCGCGGCGAGCACGAGCTGGCGGCCCGGAGGCGGGTCAAGCAGCGCGGCATCGTCCCCGAGCCCGAGCGCGCCGGGCCCCGCCAGCGCCCGGAAATGGCGGGCAATGAGGGCGAATTCGCCGGGGAGCGCCTCCTCCGCCTCCCGCCCTGCGGGGCAGGGTTGCGCTGGGGGGGTCGGGCCCATCCGCCCTCGACCCGCCTCAGGCCCCGGGCCGGCGGCCCGGCCCGGTGAATTCCTCCGGACGCAGGCTCCGCGCCATGGCGTCCATCACGCCATTGGCGAAGCGGGGCACGTCCCCGCCGAAAAAGCCATGCGCGATGTCGAGGTACTCGTTGATGACCACCCGCGCCGGCGGCTGCTTCGTGCTCCAGAGCTCGGCGCAGGCGGCGCGCAGCAGCGCACGCAGCACGGGATCCAGCCGTTCCAGCGGCCAGTCCTTGTCGAGATGGCCGGCGATGAGGCCATCCAGCGTCTCGCCGTTCTTCGCGGCGCGGCGGACGATGGCGGCGAAGAGCGGAACATCGGCCTCCGGCACGCGGCCTTCCTCGAATCCGTCGCCACCTGGAAGCACGCCGATGCGGTGACGCACGAACTGATCGATGATCGCCTCAGCGGGCTCGCCGGTGTGCTCGCTCTGGTAGAGAGCCTGGACGGCGGCGACGCGTGCGCCGGTGCGGGGCCGCCCTCGCGGCTTCGGCCCGAGGGCCCCCTGCGAGGGCCTGCGTTTCCCGGAATCGCTCATTCGATGCCCCAGCGCCGCCGGAGCGCGACCTGGCCGAGCAGCGCATGCGCCGCCTCAGCCCCCTTGTTGTGGCGGTCGTCGGAGGAGCGGGCGATCGCCTGTGCCAGCGTATCCACGGTGAGCAGGCCGAAGCCGATGGCAGCCCCGGTTTCGACGGAGATGGACATGATGCCCTGACAGACCGCGTCGCAGATGAAGTCGTAGTGGTCCGTCTCGCCCTTCACCACACAACCGAGGATCAGGAAGCCGTCGCGCCGCATGGCGCGCTGGGAGAGCGCCATGCGCAGCGCCGCAGGCAGTTCAAAGGCACCGACGACATCGGCGGTCTCCACCACCGCGCCAGCCTCGGCGAGGACCCGCTGCGCGCCGCGCAGCATGCCGCCCACGACTTCGGCATAGTAGGGCGCCTGGATCACCAGCAGGCTCGGCGGGGGTCCCGGGATGGCGGCGCCGGCGCGCTCGGGCGCGTCCTTGGTGCTCATGTGCGCATCTCCGGTGCGGCATCATGGCGCATCCTCGATGCGACGGTTCTCACTGCCAGTCCTCCGGCGTGATCGGGCGGCTTTCCACCACGCGCAGCCCATAGCCCTCAATCCCCACGATCGGCCGGGGATTGTTGGAGATGCGCACCATGTCGCGCACGCCAAGATCGGCCAGGATCTGCGCGCCGATGCCGTAGTCGCGGATCTCCGGCGGCGGGATGCGCTTGTCCTTCCCCCGCCGGATCTGCTCGCTCATGTTGCTCGGGCGCCAGTCGCGGATGATGACGACCACGCCGCGACCGGCCTCGGCGATCATCGACATGGCGGCATGCAGGTCGCGCGAGCCGTCGCCCATGACGATGTCCTGCATCAGGTTCGCGGCATGCATCCGCACGAGCACCGGGCCCGGCGCGGTCACGTCGCCCCGCACCAGCGCCAGATGCTCGGCATATTCCAGGGTGTTGGTGTAGACCACGAGGCGCCAGTCGCCGCCGATCCGGTGATGGATGTGGCCCTCAACGACGCGGCGCACCAGGCGTTCCGTACGGCGCCGATGGGCGATCAGGTCGGCGATGGTGCCGAGCTTGAGGCCGTGGTGCTGCGCGAAGGCTACCAGGTCCGGCAGGCGGGCCATGGTGCCGTCGTCGTTCATGATCTCGCAGATCACGCCCGAGGGGTTCAACCCCGCGAGGCGGGCAAGGTCCACCGCGGCTTCCGTGTGCCCGGCCCGGACCAGCGTGCCGCCATCGCGCGCCATCAGCGGGAAGACATGGCCAGGCGTGACGATGTTCTCCCGCCCCATCTCCGGGTTGATGGCGACCGCGACGGTATGCGCGCGGTCGGCCGCGGAGATGCCGGTAGTGACGCCCTCGCGCGCCTCGATCGAGACCGTGAAGGCGGTCTGGTGGCGTGTGCCGTTGGCGGCCGCCATCAGCGGCAGGCCGAGCTGCTCCACCCGTTGCCGCGTCAGGGCCAGGCAGATCAGCCCACGTGCGTGCTTGGCCATGAAGTTGATGGCGTCCGGTGTCGCGAACTGGGCCGGGATCACTAGGTCGCCCTCGTTCTCCCGGTCCTCGTCGTCCACCAGGATGAACATGCGGCCGCTCCGCGCCTCCTCGATCAGCTCCTCCGTCGGGCTGATGAATTCGGAGAAGGTGACGCGCGTTGCCACCGGGCCGGTCGCGGAGCCCGCACTCATGCGCCCGTCTCCCGCAACCGGGCGACGTATCGTGCCAGCATGTCGATCTCGATATTCACCTGCGCCCCGGGCTGCAGCATGCCGAAGGTGGTCACGGCAGCGGTGTGGGGGATGATGTTGACGCCGAAGCTGTTGTCGTCAACCTCGTTGACCGTCAGCGAGATGCCATCCACGGCGACGGAGCCCTTCACCGCGATGAAGCGCGAGAGGCCGGGCGGCAGGCGGAAGCGCCAGCGCACCGAAGCGTTCTCCGGTACGGCCGAAATCACCTCGGCGACGCCATCCACATGGCCGGAAACGAGATGGCCCCCGAGCTCATCGCCAAGGCGCAGGCTGCGCTCCAGATTCACCCGGCTGCCGGGCCTCAGCCGCCCGAGCGTCGTCTTCGACAGCGTCTCGGCCGAGGCATCCACCGCGAACCAGTCCCCGCCAAGGTCCACCGCCGTCAGGCAGCAGCCGGAGCAGGCGATGGAGGCGCCGACCATGGCCGGCACGGGCTCGGCCAGGAAGGCGGGCGAGGTGCCGATGACCAGGCGCATGTCATGCCCCTGCCCGATCGGCTGCACTTCCCGCACGGTGCCGAGGTCGGTCACGATCCCGGTGAACATGCCTTCTCGTCCTCGCGCTCGAACTCGGTAAGCCAGTCGTCGCCCAGGGGGCGCGCGGCGACCCGGCGAAACCTGGGCATGGCGGAAAGTGCCGTCAGCGGCAAGGGGCGCACGGCGGGCAGGCCATCGCCGCCCATCACCCCCGGCGCGTGGAACCAAGCGAGACGATCCACCAGCCCGGCACGCAGCAGGGCGCTTGCGACGCCGGCGCCGCCCTCCGCCAGCACACGCGTGATGCCGCGCTGTGCCAGGGCACCGAGCAGCGCGGCCATGTCCAGCCCGAGCTTCCCCTTCTGGCGGCCGCGCCGGAGCGGCAGGATCTCCACTCCCGCCGCCTGATAGGGGGCGAGCAGGGACGGGCTGTGGCCGGTGGAGGTGGCGATCCAGGTCGGCACCTCGCGCGCGCCGGTGACCAGCCTGGCAGTCAGCGGCGTGCGCAGCCGGCCATCCGCAATGACGCGCGCCAGCGGCACGCGCGCCATGCCGGGGATGCGGCAGGTCAGCTCCGGATCATCGGCCAGCACGGTGCCGGAGCCCACCAGGACGGCATCGTGCCGGGCGCGCAGCGCATGCGCTTCCCGCCTTGCCGCAGGGCCGGTGATCCATTTGCTCTCCCCGCCCGCCGTGGCGATGCGGCCGTCCAGCGTGGTGGCGAGCTTCAGCGTCACCAGTGGCAGGCCGCGGGTGATGCGGCGGGCGAAGCCGGCATGCACCCGCCGCGCCTCCTCTGCCATCAGCCCGAGTTCCACGATCACGCCGGCATCGCGCAGGCGGGCGAGGCCGCGGCCGTCGACCCGAGGATCGGGGTCGCCGGTGGCGACCACCACCCGGCGCACCCCGGCACGGATCAGGGCGTCGCAGCAGGGAGGCGTGCGGCCCCAATGGGAACAGGGCTCGAGGGTGACATAGACGGTCGCCCCCCGGGCGGCCTCGCCGGCGCGGGCCAGCGCCTCGGCCTCCGCATGCGGGCGGCCTCCGGGCTGGGTCCAGCCGCGCCCGACCACGCGACCCTCAGTCGAAACGATAACGCAACCGACCGAGGGGTTGGGCCAGGTATTGCCCTGGCCCCGGCGCGCCAGGGCCAGCGCGGCGCGCATGTGGGCGGCATCGGTCTCGGAGGTCATGGCAGCAGGATGGCGGGACCGGGCTAGCCCGCCCAGACCCCTGGCAGGCAGGCTACCGGCCAGCAGGCCGGTGCCGCCTGCGCCGCTGCTCGCCCCTCCTGCATCATGCCATATCCGAGAGGCGCCATCGCCGCGGTCGGGCCGGCGCGGCCGTCGCGGATGGGGGTGCGGGAGAAGACGATCAGGGGTGCATTCCCGGCGCCACGGACGAGATGGAAACTCGTGCGGCGCGCGCCGCGCATCGCGCCTCCGGTGATCGGCAGGGCCACCGTCGCCGTCCCTTGTTGCATTCGCGCGGAGATTGCGCCCGTGGCCGTCCCTCGTCCAGGGCGTCAGCTGGTCTTGAGCTCGGTCAGGAAGGCGCCGAAATCCTTCGCCTCGTTGAAGTTGCGGTAGACGCTGGCAAAGCGGACATAGGCCACCTCGTCGACGCCCTTCAACGTCTCCATGACGATCTCGCCGATCCGCTTCGAGGTGACCTCGCTCTCCGCCTCGGTTTCCAGCCGGCGCTGGATGGTGTTGACGATGCGCTCGATGCGGTCCTCGTCCACCGGGCGCTTGCGCAGCGCCACGCGGATGGAACGGGCCAGCTTCTCCCGGTCGAAAGGCACGCGACGGCCGTCTGTCTTCACCACGGTCAGCTCGCGCAGTTGCACGCGCTCGAAGGTGGTGAAGCGGCTGCCGCAGACCGGGCAGGAGCGGCGGCGGCGGATCGCCGCCCCGTCCTCGGCCGGGCGGCTGTCCTTCACCTGCGTGTCTTCAGAGCCGCAGTAGGGGCATTTCACCGCTGGTCCCTCCTCCGGCCCCGACCATGGCCGGGCCGTCCGATTCAGACCGCCATGCCCGCTGCATTCCGGTCATCGGACGACCGGCCTCACCTCAGCCCCGGTAAATCGGGAAGCGCTGGCAGAGGGCGAGCACGCGGGCCTTCACGCTCTCCTCCGCGGCGGTATTGCCCGCGGCGTCGTTGGCAAGGGCGAGGCCGTCCAGGACCTCGCCGATCAGTGCGCCGACCTCGCGGAACTCCGCCTCGCCGAAGCCGCGGGTGGTGGCGGCCGGCGTGCCGAGGCGGATGCCGGAGGTCACCATCGGCTTCTCCGGGTCGAAGGGGATGGCGTTCTTGTTGCAGGTCAGGTGCGCGCGGTTCAGCGCCCCCTCGGCGGCCTTGCCGGTGAGCCGCTTCGGACGGAGATCCACCAGCAGCAGGTGGTTGTCCGTGCCGCCGGTGACCAGATCGAGTCCCTGGCCCTTCAGTGCCTCGGCCAGCGCCTTCGCATTGGCGACGACCTGGCGGGCATAGGCGCGGAATTCGGGGCGCAGGGCCTCACCGAAGGCCACCGCCTTGGCGGCGATGACATGCATCAGCGGTCCGCCCTGCAGACCGGGGAAGACCGCGCTGTTGATCTTCTTCGCCAGCGCCTCGTCGTCGGTCAGGATCATGCCGCCACGCGGCCCGCGCAGCGTCTTGTGGGTGGTGGTGGTGACCACATGCGCGTGCGGGAAGGGCGAGGGATGCGCGCCGCCCGCCACGAGGCCGGCGAAATGCGCCATGTCCACCATGAAATAGGCGCCCACCTCATCGGCGATGGCGCGGAAGGCGGCGAAATCCCAGTACCGCGCATAGGCGCTGCCGCCGGCAATAATCAGCTTCGGCCTCGCCTCGCGGGCAATGCGGGCGACCTCCGCCATGTCGATGCGCTGGTCCTCGCGCCGCACGGTGTAGGGCACGGGACGGAACCACTTGCCGGAAAGGTTGGCGGTCGAGCCATGGGTCAGGTGGCCGCCGGCAGCGAGGTCGAGGCCCATGAAGGCATCGCCCGGCTGCAGCAGCGCGAGGAACACAGCCTGGTTCGCCTGGGCGCCGGAATGCGGCTGCACATTGGCGAAACCACACCCGAACAGCGTGCAGGCACGCTCGATCGCCAGACGCTCGGCGACGTCCACATATTCGCAGCCGCCGTAGTAGCGGCGGCCGGGGTAGCCCTCGGCGTATTTGTTGGTCAGCACCGAGCCCTGCGCCTCCAGCACGGCGCGGGAGACGATGTTCTCCGAGGCGATCAGCTCGATGCCATCCTGCTGGCGGCCAAGCTCCGCCGTGAGGGCGCCGGCGAGGTCGGGATCAGCCTCCGCCACGGGGGCCGAGAAGAAGCGCGCCGGGGCGGCGAAGGCGGACTGCTCGTTCATGCGGGAGGAATCCAGTCAGGGCTGAGCTTGCCGACGCGCCGGTTGTGCCGCCCGCCCTCATAGGGCGTGGCAAGGAAGGTCTTCAGCGCGTCGAGCGCCACCTCGGGGCCCGTCAGCCGGGCGCCGAAGGCGGCGATATTGGCGTCGTTATGGGCACGAGTGAGGCGCGCCTCGGTGGTATCGTGCAGCACGGCGCAGCGGATACCGTGCTGGCGATTGGCCGCCATGGCCATGCCGATGCCGGTGCCGCAGACCAGCACGCCGAACCGGGCGCGCCCTTCCAGGACCGCAGCACAGACGGCCGCGGCGAAATCCGGGTAGTCCACACTCTCGGAGCCCTGGGTGCCGAGGTCGAGCACCGGATGCCCGGCGGCCTCGAGGGCGGCGCGGAGGGAGGCTTTGAGCCCGACGCCGGCATGGTCGGCGCCGAGGGCGACGGTGGGGAGGGCCGCAGACATGGCCTGTGCGTAGCACGCCGGCCGCCCCGGCGGAACGCCGATGAGACGGACCAGGTTCGGCCGGGCATGGTCCCGGCCCCCGCCCGAGGCGCGAGCGGCAGCAGGGGCCCGGACTTGCGACGGGGGCCGCGGATGGCAGGGCCCGGGCGGAGGCCGGCAGAGGCCCCCACGGATGCTTGCCAATCCTCGCCGGCACCCCCTATTCGCAATTCGCATGGTGACGCGTGAAGAGATTCTGGTCCTCGGCCTGACCGCTGGCGTGATCGGCAGCCTGGTGGGCGGGCTGATGCTCGGCGTCGGGCTCGGCCTCGCGGTGCAGGGGGCGCATATCGGCTGGCTGCTGGTGCTGCCGGCCGCACCTGTCGCCGGGGGCCTCGGCTACCTGCTGGCGCGGAGGCTGGCGAAGCGGCTCTGACCCGCGCCGTCCCGTACGGCCAGGCCCTGGAGCGGACTGCCACCGTTTTCACGTGCGTCCAGCCACTGTCTTGTATACAATAATCCCGACCCCATGAGGGTTCGCCCGGCAGCACCAGGGGGAGGTGATGCACGGAGGTTGGTTCATGGCGGGGCGCCTGATCCGGCGCACCATGCTGCTTCTGGTCGGCCTGGGGACCGCCGGCCTGACCGGGACTGCGCTGGCCAGGTCACCGGCACCGCAAGGTGCCGACCGTCCGGCCGTTGCGGCGGTGGTGACGACGAAGCCGGCGTCGCCGGAGCCCGATGCCGCCGAGGTCTCGGGGCTGGCACTGCAGGCCATCGCGCTGCGCGCCACCATCGCCGGCGAGCGGGCGCGGCTCGATTCCTTCCTGGAAGCGAAGGCCCAGCTCACCGGCACCTTGGACAAGCTGCGCGAGGAGATCGCCACGCTGCAGGCCATGCGCGACACCCTGGCCCGTGATGCGTCGGACCCGCGCTGCGCCGCAGCCACCGGGGTCGTGCCGGTGCTTGCCCCCCTTGCCACGCCAGCCCGCATTCCGGCCGACAGGACGGAGACGGCTCCGTCCCCGCACATCTTCCTTCACCACCGTGCCGGCTCCACGGCTGGCCGGCGCGCGGCGGAGCTGATTGCCGCGGAGGCACGCCGCGCCGGACTGAGCGTGACCACCATCGAGGCCGAGGACGCGGTGCCGAAGATCCGGACGATCCGACCGGCGGCGGCGGAGGATGCGGCGCTGGCAGCCGACCT
>Ga0180217_1001125_pt1 | contig 31792 bp, 26 predicted proteins | sample eDN3rd37CBELigOP_FD_128521 | JGI IMG/M metagenome (GOLD analysis project Ga0180217, IMG submission 128521) | Enriched Organic Plus compost microbial communities from Emeryville, California, USA - eDNA 3rd pass 37_C BE-Lig OP (version 2) (version 2) ... | reverse complement strand
TGTATTAGGCACGCCGCCAGCGTTCGTCCTGAGCCAGGATCAAACTCTCCATAAAAGAGAAAATTTGATTAGCTCAAATTTTTGCTGGCATCAATTTTGATGTCCAAAATTTCGTTTCTCTATATTAATAGAAGAAACATATATTCATTAACGTTTTGTTGTTCAGTTTTCAAGGTTCATGTTTCGTTGTCTATTAGCGACAACTTTTATATTATATCAAAATATCTTTTATCAGTCAACATCTTTTTTTAAAGTTTGTTTTAAAAGGAAAGATGTAAGTAACGACCGGATAATCATTATCTCAAAATAATTTAATGTTGTCAACAATAAGTTATTAACCTCTCATCGACAGCTTATTAATAATATCAATAATTAATTATAAGGTCAACATATTTTTAATGAAAATATTATATAGATATACTTTTAGTATTCCTAATTCATGAAGGAACCTTAAACTGAATGTTGATAACATTGAATAATAATAGAACTTCTCTCTATCTATTGGTGCTTTCCTTAAAGTTCCCCATTCCCCAACAAGTAATCCTTTCTAAAGTAACGGTTATGACTTTACAAATACGATTGTCGTGAATGTCCATATCAATAAAAAAAGCGACCGTGACGGTCACTTAGAATAGAAGTTGATGCCTCTTATATGTGTAATTTTATACACATCAATTCCTTTACTCTCACAAACATCTAACATGAAGTCAACAAACTCCACACCATCGATATCTAAATGATCCGGCACTTCACCCAAATCAATAATTGGAGAATTACCGTTACGCAAATGAACCTCAATTTTCATAATCAACACTCTCCTTCCTTCTACTTTTATTTTAAGATATAGGAAGATGAAAAGACCATCATACAAATCAAGCGACTTTTATATCCAAATTTTATTTTTGAATACTTTTCAATCAAATTTATACCAAAATAGTAAAAGCCATCTAATTAAGCTGTCGATGTTGTTCTTAAAACAATGTGAGGCGAAAAAAACCCTATTTACGAACACAATATAATAAAATGACTGTTTGCTAACTTTGAAAAGATCTAGCTTTATGATGCACGTTCTGCGTTATATTTTCTAAACAAATAAAAAAACGACTTATATAAAGTCGCTTATATTAAACCTACTATCTATTCACTTTTAATCCTAATATTACTCTGTAATATACTTCGTTTCTGCTTCCCATTGGCCTAATATACTTTGGAAAACACCTTTTTTCAAATAGAGCTCAATCTCCATTTGCGTATCCAAACGTAATACTGTCTGGAACGAGATTTTTGAGCCATCCGCTTTAATGGCTTCAACCTTCACAGTTTGCAACGGACTAAGTGGCCCGTTCAACCCTATGATGGAAAAGCTCTCTAGACCTGTTAGATTCAATGACTCATAGTTTTCACCACGCATAAATTGGAGGGGTACAATCCCCATCATAGCCAAGTTACTGCGGTGAATTCGTTCGAAACTTTCTGCGATGACCACCTTAACACCAAGCAGATAGGTTCCTTTAGCAGCCCAATCCCTTGCACTTCCTGTTCCATATTCTTTGCCGGCTAAAATAACTAGTGGCGTATTATCCCGTTGATACCTCATGGCTGCAGAATAGATATCCATTTCCTCACCGCTTGGCACATGAAGAGTAAAGCCACCAGTCTTCTCAATTAGCTTATTCTGTAGTCTTGGATGAGCGAACGTTCCTCTTACAAGTACTTCATGATTGCCTCGGCGGGAACCATAAGAATTGAAATCGGCACGTTCGACGCCCTGTTCAACGAGGTATCGTCCAGCACTACTGTCATACGCAATGTGGCCAACAGGCGAAATATGATCCGTAGTGATCGAATCTCCTACCATTAATAAAGCTCTCGCTTGGTGAATATCTCCTGGTTGATGTGCATCGATTTCTGCATTGAAGAAAGGAGATGCTTTAAAGTATGTGGACTCTTCATCCCATTTAAAAATCGGCCGGTCCTCATAAGCTAGCCCCTGCCATCTCTCATCGCCTTTAAATACATTGTCATAAGCTTCTCGGAATAAATCAGATGAAATTGAAGAATCTATTAGACTAGCAATTTCTTCGGAACTTGGCCAAATATCCTTCAAATAGACCTCTTTGCCTGATGCAGATTGGCCCAGCGGTTCGCTCTGCAAATCAATATTCATAGTGCCTGCGATTGCATAGGCAATCACTAAGGGAGGAGAGGCCAAATAGTTTGCTTTGACTAAGGCGTGAATGCGCCCTTCAAAATTACGGTTTCCGCTTAAGACAGCTGCAACCGTTAAATCTTGCTCCTGAATGGCTTTTTCCACTTCTTCATCTAGGTTACCGCTATTGCCTACACAGACTGAACACCCATACCCGGTATGATAAAACCCTAACTTTTCTAAATAAGGTAGCAATCCTGCTTTTCTCAAATACCCTGTCACTGCCTTTGACCCAGGTGCTAAACTCGTTTGGATAGTTGATGGCACAGTTAAGCCATACTCCACAGCTTTCTTTGCAAGTAGCCCTGCGCCTATCATATTGACGGGATTAGAGGTATTGGTACAGCTTGTGATCGCTGCAATAACGATCGAGCCATCTTTTAATGTTGTATTCTGCTTACTTCCCTCCTTAGACTCGTTAGGTGGAAGTGGTTTTGGAAACGATTGTCTCACCGCATGAAGAGGCATTCTGTCTTGTGGACGTTTTGGACCCGAAACACTCGCTTCTACCGTCTGTAAATCAAACACGAAATGCTTGGCATAAACTTTTCGATTCTCACTGGAATCGGATAGATGGAACAGCCCTTGCTCCTTGCAATAGCGCTCTACAAGATCGACTTCCTCATCCTGTTTGCCTGTCATGCGTAAAAATTTTAATGTCTCTTCATCTACTGGAAAGAAACCGCAAGTTGCCCCATATTCCGGGGCCATATTGGAAATCGTCGCACGATCAGGGATGGAAAGCTTCTTCAAGCTAGGACCAAAGAATTCAACGAATTTCCCCACCACATTGTGTTGTCGAAGGAGCTGGGTCATCGTTAAGGCAACATCCGTTGCAGTAACTCCTTCATTTAGTTGCCCAGTAATCTCAACACCCACCACTTCAGGTACTGACATACTAACAGGAATACCAAGCATCGCAGCTTCTGCTTCGATTCCACCGACTCCCCAACCTAGTACGCCTAAAGCATTCACCATCGTCGTATGGGAGTCCGTACCGATTACGATTTCAGGATGAGCAATTCTTTCATGACCCTGATTCGTGATTTGTACAACTCTAGTTAAGCACTCCAAATTGACTTGATGGATGATGCCATTGGCTGGGGGGATGACAGATAAACCTGTAAATGATTGTTGCGCCCACTTTAAAAACTCGTATCTTTCCTGATTGCGCTCATATTCTATTTGAAGATTGTTTGAAAAAGCTGAAGAGGATCCAAAATAATCGACTTGAACCGAATGATCGATAACCAAATCAACGGGAATAACAGGATTTACGTCACTTGGATTGATTCCTTCTTCCATCAATCGTTGACGAAGCGAAACCAAGTCGACTAAAGCCGGGACACCCGATGCATCTTGCATAATGACTCTCGTAGGTAGAAACGGGATTTCTATCCGTTCATGGGATTCTATCTTTGAAGCAATTTGAATCAAATCCTGTTCTGTAAGTCCTAGCTTATTTTGATTTCGTATGAGTGATTCAAGCAAAATCCTCGTCGTATAGGGCAAATCCCTCACATTTACAGCTCCACTTTGTCCCAACGACTGTAGACTATGAATGTTAAACGATCCATAGTCAGTGCTTAATTGCTGGTACACACGTAATCCCCCATTTCCTCGCTATAACTCTACTTTTTGCTGCCCTTTTGGACGGGCCGATAAATCCGAACATTTGCCAGCTTTCAGAAGGAAGCTGTCGGCATATTGTGGCAGACTCTGTTGTAAGTCTTTCGCTACATCCAAGACATGATCTAAGGAAACATTCGTAGAGATCCCCATTTCCTCAAATCCATGAATCAAATCTTCAGAGGCTATATTGCCACTCGCTCCAGGTGCATAAGGACATCCTCCCAATCCTCCTGCAGAACTATCAAAGTGAACGATGCCTTCCTCCCATCCAGCCACAGCATTGGCGAAAGCCATGCCTCTTGTATTATGAAGATGAAGAGAAAATGTGAAATCCGGAAATCTCTTTCTTAGTTCACGCACATTATTTTTAATTCTCATTGGATTTGCCATGCCCGTTGTATCAGCTAATGAAATTTCCTTAATTCCCAAAGAACCATACCATTCGCATATCATCACAAGACGTTCAACAGGAATCACACCTTCATAAGGGCATCCAAAGGCAACCGAGATGGATCCCGATACTTTGATATTGCTTTTTTCTGCAAGTTCAATCAGCGGTACAAACTTATGAAGTGCTTCTTCTGTCGTACAATTGGCATTGCTTAAACTATGGGAATCGGAAGCAGATAGCATTAGCTTCGCCTTATCTACGCCAACTGCAATAGCTCTCTCCAAACCACGAGTATTCGGAACTAGCGCTCGCAACTTCACATTCTCTGAACGTTTGATTTGTTTCAATACTTCATCCGCATCTTTCAATTGTGGGATGGCTTTGGGATGCACAAAGGATGTAACCTCAATCTGCTTATATCCGCAATCAATTAATCGGTTGATGATTCTGACTTTTTCTTCCGTCGGAATCCACTCACTGACACTTTGAAACCCGTCCCTTGGACAAACCTCGGTTATCGTCACTTCTTTACTCACCAATCCGAACACTCCTTTAAATCACTTTTTTCTCTTTTAAACTAGCAATCGTTTCTTCGTCCAACTCTAAGAGTTTTGTTAAAATTTCATCGTTATGCTCGCCTAAATCCGGGGCAATTTGCCTGATTGAACCAGGCGTTTCAGAAAATTTAGGAACAACGCCAGGTATTTTCACTTTCCCTAATCGCGGATGTTCAACTTCCACAATGTTTTCTCGTGCCTGATACTGAGGGTCTTCAAAGATATCCTTGATGCTGTAAATCTGACTCATCGGCACGCCACATTCATCGAGGAGAAGCTGTAGTTCGTCTTTCGTTTTCGTTTGTATCCAATCGGAGACAATCCCATTCACTTCATTAAATCGTGTCAAACGAACCGAATTTGTATGATAGCGTTCATCTGTCAGCATATCTTCCCGATTCATCGCTTTTGCCAAACGCTCAAAAGTCTTATCGGAGCTCGTTACCAAGATAATCCAATGTCCATCCTTCGTCAGAAAGTTCCCTGCTGGTGCCGAATGACCACTTAATCCTGGTGAGCGTTCTTTGATTGTACCCGTTTGATCATAGTCCGTTACCAAGAATTCCATCATTCTAAACATCGATTCATATAAGCTGACATCTACATATTGACCTGACCCTTCCTCTTGACAATCCCTGTGATACAAGGCTGTAACGGCAGCAAAAGCAACATAAATTCCCGTTACATAGTCCGTTAATGAAAATGAAGGGCTGATAGGCGGGCGGTCAGGGTAGCCATGCAAATACGTAAATCCACTGAATGCTGTCGCCGGTGTACCGAAACCTGCTTTATGTGAATACGGACCTGTTTGACCATAGCCCGTTACCCGAATCATGACTAAGTCAGGGTTATATTTTTTTAATTCCTCGTAGCCAATACCCCATTTTTCCAATGTGCCTGTTCGGAAATTTTCAATCACCATATCCGATTTGCTCACTAGTTTCCGAAGAATATCCTTTCCCTCTTCCTGGCGTAAATCCAACGTAATGGATTTCTTGTTCCGAGATAAACCCGGCCATCTTAATCCCTCTCCTTTATAATAGGGACCAAGATTCCGCAGAGGGTCACCGACATCGGGCATTTCAACTTTAATAACTTCTGCACCAAAATCACCAAGAAGTGTCGCACCGTAAGGAGCCGCAATAACGGTTGATAAATCTAGAATACGGATCCCTTCTAAGGGACTTCTCCATTTTGCTTTCATGTATGATCACGCCCTTGAATTTAATGACTTCTCTTCAAAAAATGTATATTTAAAAGGCTATATCCAAAGTTATATAAAGGAATATAGCCTTTAAATTGAGTTAGAACTTAATTCCATCGCTTTAAACAGGAATAACGGTTCTTTCTTTGTATAACCAGTCTAAATATCGATAATCATCCGCTGAACGATTGAGCATGATCGTATCTCGTAACAACCTTGTCACTGGATCCTCTGCATGCTTAATTTCTCCCCAAGTTCGGGCACCACGTTGTACTTCCGCCGTTCTTGGGATACGTTCTTGTTGGTATTCGTCTAGTGCCTTTGCAATATTTGAACCGTTTACTCGGATCTTTTCCGTTAAACAAACGGCATCTTCAAGAGCCTGACAAGCTCCTTGTGCAAGATATTGCAGCATTGCATGCGCACTATCGCCTAGCAACGTAACACGATTCGTTGACCATTTTTCTAGTGGTTCGATATCGTATAGTTTTGTTATCATACCGCTTTTTGCGAATTTGAGGGATTCTTTAATGGTTGGGCAACTGTCAGCAAACATTTGATCAAGTTCCTCTGCAGTCCCCCAATCATCATTGTTCTCATTGTAGTTTTTGCTTTTGAACACCGCTACCTGGTTAATAACGCTCTTATGACGCACCGGGTACTGAACTAAATGAATACCAGGACCAATCCACGTTAATTTCTCATCCCAATCGATTTCGATTGTCATTTCCGACATTGGAACAGTAAAGCGATAAGCTACATATTGAGATACAACTGGATCTGCTTGACTTACGAGTTTACGTGTTGCCGAACGAATTCCATCTGCTCCAATCACGGTTTCCGCTTGTAGGACCGACCCGTTTTCACAATGTAATTCAACATAATCCGTAAACTCTTGAACAGATTGCAATTTATGATTCGTTAAGAATGACACGTTCTCTAAAGATTGACACGCTTTCAATAAGACACTATGAAGATCAGAACGATGAATAACGATGTACGGATACCCGAAGCGTTCTTCGAATGAATCTCCAAATTGTACAGCCGATAACTCCTTACCGCCTAGCGCGTCCATGAACACATGACGACGAGGAAATACCGCTAACTTATAGACTTCATCCAAAACGCCTAAAGCATCAAGTGCCCGCAAGCCGTTCGGACCTACCTGTAACCCTGCGCCCACTTCGCCAAATTCAGGTGCCTGCTCAAGCAACGTTACTCTTTTTCCCAATCTAGCAATTCCATAAGCGGCCGCTAAACCACCGATTCCACCGCCTACAACGATAACCTCTTTGACTTCTCCCACCATAATCACCCCATCTATTGAATCAGATTAAGATTCTATTAATCTAGTGCTACTGCATCATTAGAGAATTCCGGCTCAAAAACGGATTTGATTTCTTGATGACCACCGTTATCTGGATACGCTTCTTCTCGTTCAAAACCAAAGACCTCCATAATCGGAAGATCATTTGTAGAGAATAAAAATGCCTCTTCTGTCTCAGACGTATTCACGTGCTCATGCCATGTCCAAGCAGGTAGTGCGAAGATATCTCCCTCTTCCCAGTCAAAACGAACGCCATTCATCACGGTATACCCCTTACCTTTTCGTACATAATACACCGAGCTGTGCACATGGCGATGTGCCTTTCCTTTATAACCAATCGGTAACTTCTGCATTCTAGCACCGACTCTTCCATTTGCATCTTTTCCTGTAGAAGGATTGATATATTCCACGGCGAATCCGTCAAATGAATCAGGTGTGAATTCACTCTGTCCATCTAGTGCTTGTTTCGTCAAATCCCATGTATATCGTCCAAGTGGTGCAGCTGAAGGCTTGCGATCGGAAATTGGTCGTACCATCCCTCCTGCATAACGCTTTGTACCGTAATCATCTGGGAACTCAAGTGGCTGCTTCCCTCCTGGATATAGCTCGAAGAAGGAGCTTGTTAGTGCCGAAGTGAAAGGAATATCTAAACAGTCCATCCATAGCACTGGTTCGTCCCCTTCATTTACATGATCGTGCCAGCACCATTCTGGTGTAATCACATAGTCGCCCGGTTCAAATTTATATTTCACACCGTTCACAACACCCGATGCACCACTGCCTTCCATAATAAAGCGCAGTGCGGAAGTCATGTGTCTGTGAGGTGGCGCGACTTCTCCTGGATTAAGCGCTTGAACTGCAGCATACAGCGTTTGTGTTGCCCCTCCCCATCCATGAGGCTCTAAATGTTTCATCCCTGGGTTGATTAAGTAGACTGCTCGTCGATCAATAGATCCAACACCTACCTCTAGCAATTCCTTTGCTTTGTCTAGCATGTCAAGGATGAGCTGTTTTTTCCATAAATATGGAACCGCACGTGGCTCTGGCTGTGATGAACTAAATACAGAAGCCCATAATGGACCCATATTCTTATCATTTAACTCCTGGTGGAAATCTAGTAATTCTGGTGTCCATTGCTGTTTCGCTTTATGTTCCGACATGTTCATTCCCCACTTTCGTAAATGTATTAAACTCGTATTCTATCGTTTTAAATTAAACAAAAAGTAGATTTAAATGCTGTCAGTATCCAAATGAAGGGGTTAAATGCCCGGTTTGTAGTCTACATCTACGGAAAATTCACCGATTCTTTCAATGTGAATGCGTACCGTATCTCCTTTTGTAATTGGCGCCACGCCTTCTGGTGTTCCAGTCGTCACAATATCTCCCGGAAGTAACGTCATTACACTAGAAGCCGCCTCAAAGAATTTATAACAATCGTAAATAAGATCCTCTGTGTTAGCGGATTGTCTGATTTCATCGTTCACCCATAGATTCATTTGCAATTGATTTGGGTTCTCTACTTCGTCACCTGTCACAATCCATGGTCCGATTGGAGTAAACGTATCGAAGGATTTACGCCATGGACGATCTTCTTTCCCACGAACCGTAATATCCATTAAAGCTAAATAGCCGAAGATATACTTAGACGCATCCTCCGCCTTCACATCCTTAGCCTCCTTACCGACTACAAAAGCAATTTCTGCTTCATGATCCACTCGGCGATCTTTGAAAGGTAAGAGTACCGTTTGATTTGGCCCTATTATGGAAGATGGTGATTTGAGGAAAAATCCAAGTCGATCTACCGTTAAAGCTGTGTTCATCTCTTCTTTATGCAGAATATAATTGATCGGAGCTGCTATAATTTTGCTTGGATTTGGAACAGGAGCACGTAACGCAACATCTGCTAAAGGGTAAACAGGACAAGATTCTAGGCCTGCTTCAATTTTAGGTCTTAGCCCTTCGAATTCCCCCATCAGCTTGACTAGGGAGTTTTGCGGCTCCTCGTTGTTCCAATTCGTTAATGCCGTAATATCAATAACATTGCCGTCCTCGACAACACCTACGCGATTTTCGTTGAACAATGCAATTTTCATTTTGTTATGATCCCCCTTCCATTTGATTCCCTATTGAATCAAATCATTTGTTTCGACTGATAATCGTTTAATTTATTGTTGATTTCATTTATCCAATCACTGAAGCATGTGTATTCATCCATTCGTAAACCTTGATCGTATAGTTGATGGGCGATCTTCTCTATATCGCCATGGTCAAGTGAGGACTGAGCATAATGATTCACACAACTGGCCCACTTTTCACGGTGTTCCTTTTCACCCAGTGGGTATTCGATAGAACCCGGTGCATGAAGAACCGATTTTTCATAGCATTGATTATTTTTTGTCTTGATTTGAATCTCTACGGGCAATCTTCGATTCAGTCTTTTGTCTTCCTCAGATTCTTGCTTTTCTAATACAATCACCTTCGAAAACAGCTGCTGAATTTCAGTGCGCTGTACTTGCGCGTCCTCAAAACTGCTCAACCTAACATAGCCATCAGCCAACGCTGCCAGTACGGTATATTCAGCACTAAATTTCCCCTGTAATCCTGTCACTGGACGGGAATGAACCAGAGGTAATAAACTCCTTGGTTGCGCTTTAAGCACAATTTCTTCTATATCCTCTAACGTCAACTGATGTTCTTCTTTAAGGTCTAGCACACCTTGGATAAAACGGTGTGTGCCAAAACAGCAAGGAAATTTTTTGACAGATAGACTCGCTAACATATCGTAAGGCTTTGCGAATTGGATGGCGTTCATCGCATTCTGTAACGCCTCTTCATCTGCCCCACCGCTATAAGCGATGAAAAAGCCTCGTTTTCCAAAAATGTCACGATTCCCAGTGAAACCTTGTTCAGCAAGGGTTGCTGCTTGAATGCCACTGGATGCTGCCAAACCTACGTGTAGCGACTTGGTCATGGAACCAAAATTCTTCTGTAACCCTCCGGCCATTGAGGCAGCGATGGCAATCGCATGGGAACATTGCCCCTCATTAAGATGCAAAAGAGACGAGCAAGCAGCCGCAGCTCCTATCGTGCCTAACGTATCGGTTGCATGCCATCCTTGGTTGTAATGTCGTATCCCCATCACTTGCCCAATGCGGATCATCACTTCCGTTCCAATTGCATAGGCCGTAAGAACCTCCTTGCCTGAGCTATTCAGCTTCTCTGCAAGTGGCGCAATCGCCGACAGAATAGGGGCGCTCGGATGAATAACGACACCAGCAGATGCATCGTCATAATCCAATACATGAGAGGCGGTTCCATTGATAATTGCTGCTTTATCGCAATCTACCTTTAACGGCTCCCCCCAAAGAGAGGCGATACCGTCTTGCCCACTTTCTGGTGAAACATATACCTTTTTGGCAATTTCTACGGCATCTTCATTCCATCCCGCTAAAGCCACCCCTATTGTATCGATGATCGCTCGCTTAGATAATTCCACCATTTCTTGAGGAATCTGTTCATAATTCATTGCCGTAATATAAGTAGCAAGCCTCGACATCAAGTCGTTATTGATTTTTCCATCTAGGTTTACGCTTTTCATTGAAAGCCGCCACTCCCTCTAACCTGTCTTCAGATGACACCAATAGGTTGTATGCTGCAATATCTAAAGCGTATGCTGTTTGGAAATCTGTATTTAACCCTTTGTTGATGGAGGTTTTAGCTGCCCTTACTGCCATCGGAGCGGTTTCTACGATTTTTTCAGCCATTTCAAGCGCAGTTTCTAACGCCTTTCCTTTCGGAACCACTCGGTTGACCATGCCCCATTCGTATGCTAAAGCAGCATCAATTTTACGCCCTGTATAGATGAGTTCCTTGGCTCTACTTACCCCAATTGCTCGGGCCAGATTTTGTAAGCCCCCTCCTCCTGGTAAAATCCCTCGCAAAGCTTCCGATAAGCCGAAAACAGCTGTTTCAGAAGCAATGATGATATCACTTGATAAGGCTAATTCACAGCCTCCGGCAAGCGCATAACCTTCTACTGCAGCAATAATCGGTACTGGGAAATCTCTTGTCAACAGCACTAAATCCTCAATGATATGATGTTGGCGTTTCCAGGTACCATCGCCCATTCCATTACGTTCTTTTAAATCTCCACCGGCACTAAATGCTTTTTCACCTGCTCCAGTGATAACAACACATCTTAACTCTTCGTTGTAGGCCTGCTCACGAAACAGCGAAAGCCTTTCCTCGAGCATTTTAGTATTCATTGCATTCATGACTTCTGGTCGATTTAGCGTAACAACCAAAATCCCGTTATTTTCTCCCTTGAATTCAACTTTCAACATTTCATAAGATTCTTTCACTGTACTCATTCCAATCGCCTACCTTTCTATGAATCTCTCTTAATATGATCTTGGCAATTTCAACACGTGCTGGCCAACATAGCTTAAAATTAGATTCGAAGAGATTGGCGCGATTTTCATCATTCTAGCTTGCATCCACTTGCGGTTAATGTGATATTCATTTGCTGCAGCATAACCACCGTGCGTTTGCATACAAGCTTCAGCTGCATCATAAGCAGCTTCTGAGCACAGGTATTTTGCCATATTTGCTTCAGCACCAGCTGGTTCATTGTTATCGAATTTTGTAGCCGCTTCATACATCAGCGCCTCTGCTGATCGAAGTTCCATATAGGCCTTTGCAATCGGGAATTGGATACCTTGGTTTTGACCAATTGGGCGATTAAATACTTCGCGCTCGTTGGCATACTTCACTGCCTGGTCAATAAACCACTTCCCATTACCAAGTGCAGACCCAGATACAAGAATTCGCTCTGCAACCATGCCGTCCATAACGCAATAGAGTCCTCTTCCTTCTTCGCCGATTAAACATTCTTCCGGCACTTCAAGGTCGTTAAAGAACAATTGATTCGTGTCTCCACCTAACATCGTTGGAATTTTTGTTGCTTCAATACCTTTTCCAACTTCTCGTGTATCAATTAGGAATAAGCTGATTCCGTGAGTTTTCTTTGATACTTGCTCAAGCGGCGTTGTACGGGCAAGGAGCAACATCAAATCTGTGTTATTGAAGCGGGAGATGAAGATCTTTTGTCCGTTAATAATGTAACGGTCTCCCTTCTTTACAGCAGTCGTTTTAATTTTCGTTGTATCCGTACCAGCGTCTGGCTCCGTAACAGCAAACGTTTGTAATCTTAAGGAACCGCTTGCAATTTGCGGTAAGTATTTGCGCTTTTGTTCCTCACTACCATGTCTCAGAAGTGCCCCCATCGTATACATTTGGGCATGAACTTGGTTAGCATTACCACCAGATCGGTTAACTTCTTCTAAGATAATCGCTCCTTCTGTAAAACCTAACCCTGAACCTCCGTACTCTTCCGGAATCAATGCGCCTAACCAACCTGCATCACTCATTGCTTTTACAAATTCTGTTGGATATGTGCCTTCTTCATGAGATTTTCTCCAATAATCTAAATCAAATCGTGAACAAACCTCTCTCACGCCACCGCGAATATCAACTTGTAGATCCGTAAATATCATCGTATATTCCCCCATATCCTATTAATTTAATAATCTATTAATCTAACAATCTATACTCCTTGTTCCTGCATCCAAGATCGCGGTCTAATTCCAGAAAGAACCCCGCCTTTGGATAGATGTCCCGGAAGCTCTCGACCGACAATCGCTTCGGCCATCTTGCTGCATTCAACTAAGGATTCCAAGTTAAGCCCTGTATCGATGCCCATTTGTTCACACAAAAACGCGACATCTTCTGTAGAAATGTTCCCTGGTGCCCCTTTTACTGCAGCAAACGGGCATCCTCCAAGTCCTGCAATCGCTGTATCAAATTCCCACAGACCTTCCTGAAGCGCTGCATAAACATTTGCAAGCCCCAATCCACGTGTATCATGCAGATGTAAATGTATCTGAAGTTCTGGCCACTTATCCTGAATGGCACGAACCGTTCTCTTAATCTGTTCTGGGTTGGCCCATCCCATCGTATCAGCTAGTTTAACTTTCTGAATTCGTTCACCATAGCCTTCTGCCAAAGCGATTACCTTACCCATGAGATCTAGCAAATGATCTAAATAGATGTAGCCTTCAAAGTTACAGCCAAAGGAGGCCATAAACCCCATTTGTTTTACAGGAATGCCTGCTGCCTGATAGGCTTCAATCCATTCCGGTAGCTCTGCAAGCTTTTCATTGATTGTTTTATTCATATTTCGTTTTGAAAAGGCATCGCTTGCGGATAACACTAAACTTCCATCCAATGTAACGTTATTAGAGAGTGCTCGCTCTAGCCCTTTCAAATTCAAATAGGCCGCCCGATACGTAACTCCCGGTACTCTCTCAATGTTTGCTAGCACCTTTTCTGCATCGGCCATCTGTGGTACCCATTTCGGACTGACAAAAGATGTCGCCTCAATATGCTTGAGCCCTGTTTGACTCAATGCGTTAATAAAGGCAATCTTATCCTCTGTCAAAATCGTGCTTGCTTCCGATTGAAATCCTTCCCTCGGCCCTACCTCATACAATTGAACGTGTTGGGGTAATGTCATGGTCATACCTCCTAACCAACAATGCTCTCGTTCTTAAGTTGCTCTAATGTCTCTTTTGAGTAATTTAAGGTGCTAAGAATTTCATCCGTATGCTCCCCTAATAGTGGAGGCAGAGATTGAAGATTGCCTCGTTCTTCATTAATTCGGAATGGAAGATCGACGATTCGGAAATCAGAAACCCTAAAATCTTCAACTGGTTTAATCATTGCGAGCGCTTTCACTTGTTCATCGCGAAGTACCCGATCCAATGTATTGATTGGACAACTTGGCACTTTATATTCCTCTAATAAATTGACAAGGTCATCCAGCTCAAATTCTAAAGTGCGATCTTCTATTATTCGATAAAGCTCTTTACGGTTTTGAACCCTAGCGGAGTTCGATTCAAATCGAGGATCCTCAGCTAACTCTTCTAGTTGAAGTGCTGTACATAAGTTTTTAAATAATCGATTGTTTCCAGCTGCGATAATGGCCCATTGATCCCCTTTCGTTCTAAACGCTTGATAAGGGGCAGCCGTCGCCATTCCCGTTCCCATTTTCTTTGGAAGATTTCCAGATGCCATGTACGTAGACAGTTGTAATGAAACCCAGGCAATTCCCGTTTCCAACAGACTGTTTGACACTTTGCAGCCTTTACCCGTTTCGTTACGTTGATGCAGGGCACTTAGTATGCCAACCAAAGACCACATACCCGTTGCCATATCCACGATCGATACACCCACGCGAGCTGGATCATCGCCCTCATTTCCTACCATACTCATGATGCCGCTGTATGCTTGAATAAGTGGGTCGTAACCTGGCTTGTTTTTCATTTTCCCCATATCGCCGAACGCACTAATTCCTGCGTAGATTAATGCCGGATTCTTTTCCGATAACTGCTCATAACCAAGTCCGCGAGATTCTTCGCTCCCAGGCTTTAAACTATGGATAAAGATGTCCGCAGTCTCACATAATTGGTGGACAATTTTCTGTCCCTCCGGGTGATTAAGGTCGACACAAAGACTTTTCTTATTACGATTTAACGCCAAGAAAGTAGAAGATTCCTCTCCCCATAATGGTGGGTGCCAGTGCCTCGTATCATCCCCATGATTCGGACGTTCAATCTTGATGACTGTCGCTCCTAAATCTCCTAACAATTGTGTACAGAACGGTCCTGCAACGTTTTGCGTCACATCGATAACCGTAAGGCCCGAAAGAATATTAGCCATTATTATTTCCCCCTCTTTGCTTATACCGGAACTTTTTTAAACTCTTCGATTAATAATGGAACGACCTCAAATAAGTCCCCAACTATCCCATAATCAGCCACTTTGAAAATCGGAGCTTCTGGATCTTTATTGATTGCCACAATGATTTTAGAATTAGACATCCCTGCTAAATGCTGAACCGCACCGGATATACCACATGCGATATATAAATCAGGCGTTACCACTTTTCCTGTCTGACCGACTTGCATTGCATAATCACAGTAGCCTGCATCACATGCAGCACGGGATGCACCGACAGCTGCTCCTAGAACTTCTGCTAATTCTCTAAGGGGCTTGAATCCGTCAGCACTTTTCACGCCTCGACCACCCGAGACAATGATTTTAGCCTCAGTCAAATCAATGGTACCTGCTGTTTTTCTAACGACTTCTTTAATCACCGTACGAATATCCGTAATCGTGGCATTTATATCAATCACTTCTGCCGTACGACTCGCATCCGGCTCACCTTTGGCAATATTATTCGGGCGAATGGTAGCAAAAATAGTTCCATCTGTGATTCTTTTCTTTTGATACGCTTTTCCTGCGTAAATAGGGCGAACAAAGATAACTTCATCCCCTTGAACTTCTACATCCGTACAATCAGATATCAATCCAAGTCCTAAGCGGGCAGCTACACGAGGGGCCAAATCACGACCTACACCCGTATGACCAAGCAGTATAGCATCCGGTTTCACCGTATTAATCACTTCTGTAAACGCTTGCATAAATGCGTCTGTAGAGTAAACATTCAATTTCTCGTTAGCAACCGAGTAGACCTGATCTGCCCCATACTGTGCTAACTGTTCGGCCTCTCCATCGTCACCTTGCCCAAATAATACCGCCATGACTTTCCCACCGTCTGCTATTCTTTGGGCAGCAGCAAGCACTTCAAATGAAACATTTCTCAATTTTCCATCGCGTCTTTCAGCAACCACTAACACATTCTTACTCATTGATGCCTTCCCTCCCTAATATTTAAAATCCTGTGATTGATTATGATTACACCACTTTTGCTTCATTTCGCAGCAATTCTACCAACTCAGAAACTTGATTTGGTATCTCCCCTTCAAGCACTTTTCCAGCTACTTTTTGAGGTGGCAGATATTGATCTACTACTTCCGTTTTCGAACAAATCTCCTCAACGTTTAGACCTAAGTCAGCAGCAGTAATATGCTCGATTGGCTTTTTCTTTGCTTTCATGATTCCCGGAAGTGAAGGGTAACGCGGTTCATTTAAGCCCTGTTGTGCTGTTAATAGGACAGGTATTGCCGCTTCGATGATTTCGATATCACCTTCCACGTCTTTTTCGACCCTTACTTTACCGTTTTCCACTTCAAGTCCCGTAATCGTAGAGATATGCGGAATCCCTAACTCTTCAGCCAAGCGAGGTCCAACCTGAGCTGCTCCGTCATCAACTGCCATATATCCACCTAGAATCAAATCATAATTCTCTCTTTTCGCCACAGACGCCAACACTTTAGAAATCATATATTCATCACCAAAAACAGACTCATCCTCCACGATAATCGCCTTATCAGCTCCCATTGCTAAAGCCGTACGAAGTGCTGTCTCGGCGCGTGATGGACCAACAGTCAAAACGGTTACTTCTCCACCCTGTTTTTCCTTAATGGAAACAGCCTCTTCCACAGCGTACTCATCATAAGGATTAATGACGAAATTGACTCCATTTTCACTTATTTTTCCATCATGGAGTACAATTTTCTCTTCTGTGTCGAATGTTTGCTTGAGTAAGACCAAAATTTTCATAAGAACCTCCTGGATAGTTAAGTATCATTCATTTTCGGTGCATTTTTTAAATATTCTGTATATTTAAAATCTATCATGGTTTTAAACATATTACTAATATCTATATAATAGCCTTCCCATACGATTTAAATATCAAATTCCCAAGAACAGAAAGAAAGCCAAAATGCCAACTTTAGCTTTCTTTCTTTGTTTGTTTGACACGTATAGACATAGGACGCGTCATATAACCAAAGATCATCAGAACCAACCCGCTCCCCCAAAAAATAGCGGAAACTCCTATGAGACTACCTATTCCACCAAAGATTAATGGAATCCCAAATTGGGAGACGCGATTAATTGTCATCTGGACTCCAAGTACGGCTCCACGACGTTCAAGTTTGGTTGTTTCCAGTACAGTAGCAGTACTCAGCGGCTGTGCAAGACCAAAACCAGCTCCTAAAATACCTACCAACACAAAAAGCACTACAATTGAAGGGGAAAATGGAGTGACGAGGTAAATAATCGAGGTGACAAAAAGCGACCACGTTAAGATTTTCATACGACCAAAAAGGCGAACAAAAGACGTTTGAGTAAATCGAATAATGAGCATGGTAAAACCAATGAATGACAGAAGAACCCCCGTCATCGTGGGGCTAATGCCCAGATTTTCGGCAAGCAATGGAAAGTACACACTAAATAGCTCTCGATTGGAAAAAATTAATCCCCCTATTAGCATCGCGTTCCGCATGTCACGGTTTTTCATCAATGTCCAGATAGACTCTTTTTCTATTAAATTGGATTGTTGGATTTCATCCGTTTTTAAAGGGGGTATTCCATCTGCATTTCGCATCCCCATCTCGCTGCTTAATGCCATAGCAATGAGTGCAATATTAAAAAAGATACAGATTTGATACCCGTAGTAATCATAAAGATAAGAACTCATTGTAGGTCCGATCATCGCTCCAATCGAGCCGAAGAGACTGTAGTTAGCTACTGTCCGATCAATCTCTCCTCCCAGGCTACCAACTCTCTTCTGTAAACAAAGCATCAGGCAAGTAGAGGCAACACCAATGATCGCTAGTTGAATTAAAAAGGTGAAGAATGATGGATAGATGACACTTAACAATAAGGCGACTATAAACATGCCATTCCCGATAATGACAATTGGACGTGTTCCAAAATGATCGATCCATTTACCAATTTGCAACGCCAAAAGGGCTGGAAATAAGGCTGAACTCGCGATAATTACGCTGATTTCTTGAGGAGAATGCCCTAAGGAGTAGGCATATAACGAAACGACAGGCTTGATCCCCGTAATCGTGGAGATTAGGATGGTATTCATTAAGATAATAATATAGTAATTCAATGGATTCACCGCCATGATAGAGGTATGGAGCCAAAAGCAAAAAAGGACTTCCCCAACTGGAGAAGTTCTCACAAATCAAAAATGCATCCCTCGATTATCGTTAATCAATTAATTTAAAAAACAATGAAAATGTCTGTTTTCACATTTTCATTGTTTTTTAATTTTTAATGTCCTTAATTCATACAGGTGCATTTCATTCTCTCTTTGATTACATTTCAACATCGTTTGCTAGATTTCCACGCTTATTTTTCACTCCACTATAGATACTAACGGCAAATATAATAAGGGCAACGCTCATAATAATTGCTGAAATTGGTTGCGTAAAGAAGATAAGGAAACCATCTGTTGAAATAGATAAAGATTGAAGCATCGACGTTTCTAATTGGGATCCCAATATAAACGTTACGATCATCGCGGCCATCGGGATATCTAATTTTTTCATGATGTAACCAATAATGCCAAAAAATAACATTAGTACAACATCCCAAAGACTGCTATTTAGACTGTACGTTCCTACTAAAATGACCATTAAGATAATCGGGAACAATAATTTATAAGGAATAAGCGCAATTTTCGCCCACATTCCCACTAAAGGCATGTTCATAATCAGTAATAACAGATTCCCAATAAACATACTGGCAATCAATCCCCAAACAAAGTCGGGATTTTTCGTAAATAGGGCCGGCCCTGGTGTTAATCCATGCATAACAAATGCACCTAAAATAACCGCCATAGTCGGTGAGCTTGGTAGTCCTAAAGAAAATAGAGGAATTAACGCAGCACCACTGTGCGCATTATTTGCCGTTTCAGGACCAGCTACCCCTTCGATCGCTCCTTTTCCGAATCGAGATGGATCTTTTGCGACTTTTTTCTCTAAAATGTAGGAAAAAGTTGAGGCGATAATGGAGTTGGCACCTGGGATGACACCCAGTAGCATTCCAATTCCAGTTCCCCTTCCAACGGATTTAAGCGTTGGTCCCCATTCTCCCCGATTAGGAAGAAGACCTTTCACTTTAGGTGGTTTAGTTACTTTAGCTGGATTTTCCGCATTCAGTAAGATTTCAGAAATACCAAATAAACCCATCGCCATAACTGCAAAATCAATTCCATCCATTAACTCGATAGAGCCAAATGTATAACGGAATTCCCCTGTAACCATGTCTTGTCCAACCATTGCCAACAATAGCCCAATGACTGCAGCAATTAATCCCCTGACCAAAGACTTACCCATCAACGCCACAATCATCAACATACCAAGTAGCATGATTGCAAAGAACTCTGGAGGACCGAATTTCAATGCAAAATTAGATAGGGCAGGCCCTACAAATGTTAGCGCTAATACAGCAACAATCCCACCAATAAATGATCCAATTGCAGACACTCCAAGAGCCGCTCCTGCTCGCCCTTTCTTTGTCATCTCATACCCATCAATACATGTGATAACCGATGCCGCTTCCCCTGGCACGTTTACTAATACAGAAGTAATGGTTCCCCCATACATGGCTCCGTAAAATATTCCAGAAAGCATAATAATGGCAGAAACCGGCTCCATCCCGAACGTAATCGGAATAAGTAAAGCAGTACCAGATACTGGACCAAGACCAGGGAGTACGCCGATGACCATCCCAAGCATTACACCAATAAAGCAATAGAGAAGATTTGACCAGCTTAGAGCCGTTTCAAATCCTTGCATAAGCAAGAAGAATGAATCCATTTAACCGTCCCCCTAAAATAGAATTCCACCTATTGGTAAGTACGCCTTTAATACCGTATTAAACAACCAGTATATTAAAACTGTCATTCCAGCAGACATCAATAAGGTAGTGTACCATTTATATTCTTTGTAGAATAAAACAACTAAAAAGACAAAACTTGCAACGAGGAATCCAAATAATGCAAAGAGAATTACGAAAAGAACTAAGCTGATAATGATAAATAAGATATGTTTTAGAGAACGACCAGTTGGCCACGATTCACTACTTGTATTTTTCCCTTTCATACTCTCATAGATATACCAAATGGATAGGACCATCAGGATACCACTTAACCAAGTTGGGAAAAATCCTGGCCCAGGTCCCACAGCACCGGAATAGTTATATTGAAAAGACAATACAAACAAAAAAAGTGCTAGAAGGAAAATGACTGCCCCAGCCCACACTCCTGATCCGTATCTACTCATCATGATAGAAATTCATCCCCTTCCACAAACAAACTAAAAATGGTGGGAATCCAGGAGTTAACCTGAATTCCCCGTTATGTTTGAAAATAATAGGCTTTTATTTAATTAGATCAAGAGATTTTAGGATTTTTGCAAATCGTGTATTCTCTTCATTCACTTCTTCTTGAACTTTCTCAGGACCTGCATACTGTGCCTGTAAAGAAACCTTCTCAAACTCTGCTAGTACTTCAGGGTCTTCCATTGTTTTCTTAAGTGCTTCTACTAACATCGTTACAATCTCTTCTGGCACACCCTTTGGTGCGAAAAGCGAAGTATTACTATCATAGGTAATATCGTAACCTTTATCTTTTAATAGAGGGATATCCGGGAAGTAAGGAACCGGTACACTTGCAACATTAAATAATGCGCGCACCTCGCCAGATTCAATTAGCGCCTTGGCATCACTCGGTTGTACCATAGCCCCATGAACATGCCCACCTAAAACAGCTGTAATTGCAGGAGGTGTACCTTCAAACGGCACCGGCTTCGCTTCAAAGCCAGCTTGCGCTTCTAGTTCTGCTATCGGTAAATGCGCCCCTGATCCGATTCCACCAGCTACTCCATATGAGAATTCACCAGGATTTGCCTTTACGTAATCTAACCATTCTTCAAATGTTTGCCAAGGAGCATCCGCTTTTACAATCATGATTTGCTGATTCCCGAATACTTTTGCGATCCCTTGGAAACTGTCATGTTCATATTTCACATTCCCATATAGGGGTTGCATGGAAATTGCACGGTGTGTAGACATCGCAAGCGTATATCCATCTGGCTTAGAGTTAAATAAATCTGAGATAGCAATCGAGCCGCTTCCTCCCGGTTTATTCACTACTACTAGTTGTGCATCTGGTAAATACTTAGGAAGATATTTTTCTATAATTCTAGCACCGATGTCTGTAGAGCCACCTGCAGCAAACGGTACAAGGATTTCAATTGGTTTAGTAGGATACTCAACTTTAGTCTCCTTTTTATCATTAGATGCCTCAGCTTCAGCCTCTTGTGAAGTTTCAGAACAACCTGCAAGTACAATTAGTAAAAGTGATAACATGACGATTACGAATTTTTTCATTTTTAACTTCCCCCCTAAGAAATGAATAAAATTACATTTATTTAAATAGCTTTGATCATCATTTCATACGTAACCACACATCACCTCCACATAGAATAAAACTCTCAGAAACTAAACTTAATAATCTTTTTGATTTGAAATTTTCGCCAAGCGTACATCGACTACAGCAGATCTTCCATTTTTCACTTCATTCATGGCTTGCTGTAATACTTCAGGTAATTCCCTTGGATCTGTTACCATTCGAGCGTATGCCCCACCTGCTGCTTCTGCAATTTTTGCTAAGTCAGCTGATTGATCAAAGTTCACCCAATAACTGTCCGTTTGTTTGGCTATCCCATCTGGGTAACGCTTTAATAGATTCATCTTTGTTGCATTCCAGCCTTCATTGTTGTAAATGACCGTTAAGAATGGCGCTTGATATCTGCGTGACATCCAGTGAACTGAAGCCGGAACGCTAAATAAATAGGTACCATCACCAGTTAAAGACACGACTGTTTTCGTAGGATCAGCGAGCTTGATTCCCACAGCTGCTCCACCGTTCCAACCTAAAGATGTCCCCCCGCTCGTAAAATAGGTACCTGACTTTGAACGTGGTAAATGTTTCGAGACAGTCATGGTATTTGTAATCGTCTCATCTAATATGACCGTGTCTTCGTCTACCACTTGTCGCAAGCAAGCCGTCAGCCATTCTGGCGTAATCGTGTTGCCTTCTACCTGTTCTTTCTGTTTCCAGGCTTCCCGTTGCTCATCGTGTTGACTAGCTATACGTTGATAACGTTCTTGTATTTGGTTCTCGTTCATCTCTCTCTGAGATAAATCGTCATTTAGTTGAAGTAAGGCTTCATAGGCATCGGCACGATAATTTTTAGCCGAAAGCGTGTGCCACAATGGAATTTCTTCCTTAATTGGATCTAAATCAATGAAATAGACTTTGCAATCGTCCTTTGGCTGAACTTGTGTCGATACCCAAGGGACATCTGTATCAATCGCAATAATAACATCTGCTTCTCGAATATAGGGGTTCGGATCATATCCTAAATGTAGAGCGTGATCCCTTGGAAAATTAACATAAGTAGGAATTTGCTCCACTACAGGGATTGCTAACTTCTCGCAAAATGCAATTAATTCAGTAACCGCTTTTTTATTTCTTCCTAAATAAGAAGTAATCAACACTGGATTTTGAGCCTCTAGTAAAGCGCTTACAATTACATTAATACCTTTTTCTGGTAATGAAGGCTGCTCAATCAGTGACCATTTCTCCCAAGAGTCTGGTAGTTGCTCCACATTTTCTTCTAAAACTTCTCTTGCTCCAGTTAAATAAACCGGTCCAGCGGGGTCACTTTGAGCCATCTGCATTGCCCGATAAATGAGTTGTTTCACGTTCTTTCCCGTTCTAATATCTGATTCCCATTTGACATACGATCTGAGGATTCCACGCTGATCATATACATTTTGCAAATAATTCACATGGGAATTACGGCTACCTGGAAGTTCTCCCCCCATCGTATACGGTGTTTCTCCAGCAAAAACAAATACCGGCACGCGTGCACGAAATGCATTATGAACCGCACCTCCTAAATTTTGGGTCCCCACATCCGTATGAATAATCACACCTTGTGCTTGACCAGACATCATCGCATACCCTTGAGCAGCAGCTAATGCCACACTCTCGTGGGGACAAATAATGGCTTTCGGAAGTTCCTTCCCTTCCTCCTTTGCCTTTGCTAAAGCCTCAATCATGGAGGGATGATCGCTACCTAAGTTACAAAAAAGATAGGAAATGCCGACTTCCTGCAACGCTTCCATCAAAGCATCAGCAGTTGTATAACTATCAAACTTGTATGTGTCGTTCATGAATTCATCTCCTTAATTTTCTTTTTAAAATCTCCCACTAAGATTTCTAGTATTTCAGTAATAGCCAGGTCTGCATCTATTGGATCAAAAAACTACAATTCGAGCCTTATCATCAGCAAAAGAAACACAGTCAATAAATACGCTTTAAAATGCTTTGTAAGCGGTTTAACTTTTCAAAATCGTGACGATAAAAACGCCTGGCATACCGAAAAACATTAAATATTCTATTCCAGCATAAGAATAAAATATTTATGCGCACTAGCCAAAAAGAAGTTCGAACTCTATAAATCCTCTTAAATGCTGATTTCTATGAGCCCAATATTCTTATTTTTTGTAACTATGCGCACATCGTTATACTAAATCGTATTTAATTAATTTTTTTAGGAAACTTTCTAATTTTGATTATTCGCAAAATTCTGTACGTTCATCGTAACATCCGTTATACTATACTACAAATATCTTTTTAATATCTTTCTGATACTATTAAAATATGGGTTGGTGATTACAAATGGATATACGACAACTTCGTTACTTTGTAACGGTTGCAGATGAAGGTCAAATTACACGTGCTGCCAAAAAATTAAATATGGCTCAACCCCCCTTAAGCCATCAATTAAAATTAATCGAAGAACAACTCGGAACTACACTATTTTTCCGGAACAGTAGAAGCGTAGAATTAACCGAAGCCGGATGGTTACTTTACCAACGTGCCGTTAGTATCCTTCATCAAATGGATGATACTGTCATTGAGGTAAAAGAAACCGGAGATGGTATACGTGGACAGCTCTCAATTGGTACAGCAAGAACATGTGCCGTTATCTATTTACCTGAAAGAATTGAAACATTCCGCAATAACTATCCACTCGTTACATTTCGCGTATTAGATGGCCATCCTTTTCAAGTCCTTAAATTTTTAGAAGAAAGATTAGTAGAATTAGCTATTGTCCGTTTTGTTTCAGATCTGCATTTAGATTATGAATCAAGAACCTTACAAGTAGAACCCTATGTATTATTCATCCCAAGTAAATGGGAATGGGATCCTTCTAAGGTATCAATTTGTATGAAAGATCTTGAAGATATCCCTCTCGTTATGATTGTCCGTGAAAACAAATATGGAAAATATAATGCCTTCCATGATATCTGTATAAAACAAGGAATCAAAACAAATGTTGTTTGTGAATCTCATGACTCTGCCATCATTTTTTCCTTTGTTGCTGCCGGATTAGGAGCAACTGTGATGCCAAGATCAACACTGTCTATTCACCAAGTAGATGTGAACCAATTAGATGTTAAAATTATCGAAATAGAAGATTGTCCTCTATCTAATAAAACCAGTCTCATCTGGGACAAAAAACGCCCTCTTTCAAAAATTGCACAACGTTTTATTGAGTTGTTTTAGTAAAGCTTTTGATGAATGTAAGAATATTACTACTAGTAACTTTCCAACAGCATCTCCAGCATTTCAAAAAAATGAACTACCATTCTCTTACTAAATATACACACTATAAATTTCCTCGATGGTGAGTAACTCCATCGAAGAAATTTATAGGCAGTAGCATCCTACTAAAACAACCCCTCCAACAGTAAATCAAGAACACCCTTAGCTCTACCTAGATAGAGGAAAACCACAGAGGAAACGTAAATAGAAATATGTAAAGGCAGAGTGGAGTATTAAGTTAACCAGCACGTTCTTTCTCTTGTTGGATAGGTTGCCCTTCAGTGGTAAGCTCTAATTTAACTAGATATTCCATTAGTAACGTATAACCTGCAATCACTTCTAATTCACTAATCCATTCACTGACAAGTTTTTGGATACCGATTCGATATAGACGTTTGCTTGTAGCAAGTTTGGATGCGGTTTGGATGGCATATTGAATAAATAAGCTGATAGTTGTCCATCCCGTTTTTGCGTAACGACCTTTGCCTTTCGTTGTTTTTATTAGCCTCTTAGATTGTTTTATAAGCACATTTAATGTACTTTGTGGAATGCCAATTGCTTCACAAAGTTCCTTTTGGGTACGCCAAAGAAACATTTCGGAATTCGATTTTTCAGCCGAAATGTAAGCGTTGATATCTTTTTCCCATTCTTCGTAATGACTACGTGTTCGATCTTTGCGCTCCTTTTTGAATTTATACCAGCCACTTTTATAGCCGAAGTTCACTTCAATCGATGAACTACCTGCCACATATTCCGCTAATAACGCCTTAATGTATTCTTTGCTAGCGCCATTGTATTTTCCTGAATAAGCAGAGTTTAATAGACTTTGTACGTCTGCTAGGGGAAGAGGATATTTTAAATTCGTATTGTACTCATCTAAGAAGTCGAATGTACGATGTTTCTCCCATCCTTCACCAAAACACACTAAAGCTAGAGTAAATAAGGCGTTATTTCGTCCGAGTTTTCCTTTTGCACCTTTAATATCTACTGCTTGCGTCAGTTTGATGAACCACTCTGATTCCATCACAGATGTACATGTGGATTTAGAAGGCACTAAAAACAAAGGACGCGCCCGATTGTCATCTTGCCGGATAGACCAATCAATTAATTGGGCGATGTTGTATGTTTGAGATAATTGTAGCCAGGCAATGTTGTCTTGCTTTGGAAGTCGGAAAAAGCCAAAATCGTTGCAAAAAATGTCTGCATCCACCGCTTGTAAACTCTGTTTTAGATTGTCTGCAATGCGTTTAGCTACTGTTAAGCCACGGTAGTTGTGTTTATTTGTAATAAATAGAGGTTGCGAAAGGACAAAATACACCTGGTATCCCCGTTCAGACTCAACGATGAGTGTTGGCGCACCGACACTTTCATCAACGCAAGCTAAAAGAATGTCTTGTACGCTATGACGCTTTGTATCAATATCCACTACGAACGTATTAATTTGAAGGAGATTCTTTTCCTCAAACCCTTTGATTAATCGGCGATCATCATCGGCGTAGCTAAATTGGCGGAAAACATTTGGCGTAAAGTGTGAAAGCCCCGCTGCATCTTCAAGAAGCGTTTCTTTGGAAGTCACGATATAGCCTTTTACTCCTGCGGCCGCAAAGTCATTTTTTGAACGCACCACAAAGATAGCCCCTTTTTTATGACGCTTGTCCTCTTTTTCCGCTTTAACCCTTGCAAGAGTGGCTTTGGAGTTTTTAGTTTTATAAGTAGTTAATCCCTCATGGAGAATCGTATTATATATTTCTTTTAATTGATTATTAGACGTAAAAATAGCCACTGGTATCACCTCTCATTTGATCAGTGAATGCCAGTAGCTATACAGGGTTGGGAATGGGAAAACTATTCCAAATCTAGTATTCCAATATCTATATATTGAAAGTTATCTATCAGATTGGTATAATCAGTACATTCTATAGCATATATAGTAGTTATAACCAAAAGTGTTCCCGCACCTCTGGTTATAAAATATTGCTAGCATTCACATTGATTATTCATTTGTGTTTGTTACGTTGTGAAAGTCATTCCTGTCCCGTCAAAGACAAGTGGAATGGCTTTTTCCTTTACTCTGAAATCTATTTATATTAAACAGACTTATAACATAGCAAAGGAGTTAATACGTTTAGATAGAAGTATTTGGTTCACAACTCAATTCTTACAAACTATTATAATAAATCCTCAATCTTGAAAACCCTCTCCTCTAGAGGAAAATGCACCACTTTGTGAAGTGCCTTGAGCCTTACAGCCACAAGACTTTAAAAATTTCTTAAAATTTTTTCGTTATACGGGTTGGGAAAAAATAATGCACCATTCTCAAGAAAATGCACCACTTTTCCAACGCATCATTATGGGCCTAAACCATTGATACATCTATATTTTCGATATCCAGCTCAAAAATGTTACTACACGGGTTGGGACTAAATTTTGTTCTACTGGTGCATTTTTTTGTACACGGGTTGGGAAAAATCATAAAATGCACCACTTCTAAAATGCACCACTTTTCATAGAAATCCCTTTAAATCAAGGTTTATTACTACACGGGTTGGTCCCATTTCGTTAAATTGACATATTTCGCCCCTGTTTGTACACGGGTTGGTCCCGTATAATTGGTGCATAATTCAGATAATAAGGCTCTTTTCTGCACAGGTTGGACCAATTGGTGCAATTATGAGCTTCATAGATGTTATCTATCCGGTGGTTTAGGTTTCGGATTGATTTAGTTTAAGCATATTTGGAATAAAAGGGATTGTTACGATACGGGTTGGTTGATTTGGTGCAATGGATACTTTCATATATTTATATAGGTTCAATTCTTTAATTAGTAGACAAGTTGGGCCGATAAACTTTCCATATACAAAGCTAGCTGTCTCCTTATCTTGGTGAAAACATGCACCAAAAAATTTAATGAGCAAAATGCACCACTTGATAAAACTAGTGGTGCATTTTGATATAATAGAGGAAACCATAGATACTAGGTGGTGCATGAAATGGATTACGAAAAAATATCGGATACAAAAATGCTAGACTATATAACTCTAAAAATTGCATTGTACGAAGAATGCAAACTACTATTTGTAAACTACCCTACACTCCTTGACCTATGGAAACACGATGCTTATACGACTTCCGATTTAGAAGCGGAACGTCAGGCACCCGATCATATATTGAGTGATAGTTTTACATCGCTTTATAAACTTTTTACGGAGTCTTTATATAACAATTACAAATTAACGAAACGTCTTATTAAATTTGCAGTTGAAAATTACCGAGACACGATTATTGAAAGTCAAATGGAGCATATCCAAACCCTTGTTGGTACAACGAATGATGAAGGGAATTACTTAAAAATTAATACGACAGACCAAGAATTTATCTACACAAATGCTGGTACAGAGTACCATTTAATGCGGGATATTGTAACAAAGAAATCTGATTTTAGTGAAACAGGTACTGGCTATCTTGGGGCTGAATTGGTCGATAATCAAGGGTTACTGCACGGGTTTGCAGAATTACGCCCTGTTCCTTTAATTCCATCAGAGGAAGAGAATAATCAGGCTTATTGGCTAGACTTAGTTGAAACTACACTTAGTTCTTTAGATGAATTAACCGCAGATATTTTTGATTTAATTGCTTATCTTTGGATGACATCCGAAAAAGATCGTGATGGATTTATCGAGTTTCATAGCGATGATGCGCTCCTCCTTCGTTATTCAGAAAAATCTACACCACCTGAAAAAATGAAATTTAAAGAACGCGAACGTTTTAATATCATGCGTCGTGTCGCCGCACTAACAAGTGTTTGGGTCGCCCTAAACGATGGACCCGAACGAGTAAAAATAATCAATACAACAGACCTTGAAAAAGACAAATTATATAATTTCCAAGACTATAAAAGGATGTTTGAGGTAGGCAGTGTTCGTATTGCTTTCGATAAGAAGACAGATACGCCAAAAGGGATTTATTCTCTTCAAATCAAGCCATCGTCTCTCCTCCAACCATACTTAGATGGTACTAGGTCGTCATTAGGGGTTTTAGATTTAAAGGTCTTTCAATACAGTCACTTTAAACAACGCGAGCATAAACGACTGACACGTTACCTTAGTCGACAATTTAAAATTCGTTCCATTAAAAATACGGTGCATCAATCCTTTAAAATTTCCACTCTATTAAAAGAGATGAATTTTGCTACTCGTTTAAATGGCATCCATATACGAGATAAATTCGAGGAAGTATTGGACGACTTGATGCGTGACGGTGTGATTGAAACATGGCACTACAATGAGGAAATTGATGAGACGAAAGTAGGTAAACGTGGATGGGTGCAGAATTATTGGGGAAATATTACCGTTACCATTATGCCCCCTTCGAATGTTGTTTATGAAAACAAACGACTACAAAGTGGAAACTATATCTCAACACCGCTTCATTCTACGCCAAACCAGCAAATGAATCAGCGGCCTGTTATACAAGCGGACCCGTTTGATCTTCAAGAGATATCCATATCTGCTGGCACAACCAAACAGGAAACCTTTGTATTTGATATTCTTGATAAACCAGCCGTTGACCTATCGCCTGAAACGATTAAACAACGAATCAATACTTTAGGTTATTCAGTACGAAAAGCCGCTGATGAAATCGGGATTTCACATAGTACGCTCTCTCGATATATCAACAAAAAAACAAAGCGTCAAAACAAAGATAATGATCAAAAAATGACCCACTGGTTGACGATAACAAGTTAAGAAAAAGCCGAAGCAACTATTCGCTTCGGCTTTTTTATATAAATATTATATAACTCTTGTATAAAAGTTATATATATAATGATTGTGGGCTTTAAAATAACACCTCAAACTCTTTCACATAGACTGCATGTCCCGTAATCTCGATATCATAACAATCTTCATTCTTTGAAACTCGTACCATTACTCGACCGTCTTTCTCCATTTCCTGCCCTTGCTCTACCACAAGGCTGAGTGATTCTTCAAAATTTCTTTTTATGTATTTTGCAAAATATCCACCCATAACCCCTGAAGCAGTTCCCGTAATTGGATCCTCTATTGTCCCAGAAAAAGGCGAACAGAAGTGTCTGGCGTGCATATCCGCATCCGAATGATACGTTTCTAAACAAAACGGATGAACAGATTCTTCAGGCATTTCTTTTAAGATAGAAGGAAATAACTGATTATTTGGCTTCATTTTTTGAAAAGCATCTAATGTTTTTATTGGAACTAAAAGTGTCCAAGTACCTGTACTTCCATAGAGCGTTGGTAAATCATCATCAATATCCTCTTCGGTTACTCCGATTACGTTCGCTAAGTCTTCCAGAGAACCTTGAAACGCTTTGAACTGTGGAGAAGCCTGTTTCATCGTTATGTATGTTTCATGATTAGTAGTGGCATCAATCTTGATTGGTAAAACACCTGCTTTTGTTTCAATCGTAAATTCTGTTTTATCCCCTATTAACCCATTCGTTTGTAACGCATAAACCGTTGCCATCGTTGCGTGCCCACAAAGGCTCATTTCATGTCCTGGTTTAAAATACCTAATCCGTATATCCGCGATGTTAGACTTCATCGGAAAAGCCGTTTCACTAAATCCTACTTTTTGGGCAATCGTTTGCATCTCCGCCTCTGTTAAATCATCGCCATTAAAAACAACCCCTGCTGGGTTTCCTTTATTCGGTTCATTGCTAAACGCATCATATTGGTAAACCTTTACCGATTTCATGAGTTCATTTCCCTCCACAAAGTTTAAGAATGAATGTATCGATTCTTCAGCTTATCAATAAATTTACTTTGGGTCTACAACAAAAACTGACGTACTTCTTAGAGAAAGATGTCCTTCAGGGTTATCATGAAGAAAAGGCTCAAATTTCAAATTTCGTCACTTTTCAATTTTAATATTTTAAATCTTTTATGACCTTAATATAATTAAAGTATATCTTATTTGAAAGGGGATAATAGAATGTTAGACGTACTCGAAAACTCTTTTATTAGCTTTTTTTCAAAACACGAAGTAGAGAAGTATATGTTGGAACCATTCGATGAGGAATTTTATGAAGCAATTATAACGCTAGAAATTCACGGAACAAATCACTTTGCTGCAAGATACATGCTTTATACTAAAGATGAGGAGTTTGTCTATGAGGGCGTAATAATTTGTAATGGAGAAAACCGTGAAAAAGCACTTTTACTAACGGAAAATAAAATACTTGAACTTATTAAAGATCATAAAAGTAGTAAATAATAAATAATAATTAAACCCATCTAACAAGATTGATAAATTTCTAATTATTTCTTACTGAGTATTATCCCCCTATAACTAGAAAAGGCACAATTCCTTTTTCTTGAATTGCGCCAATTTACACCTAAAACTAGGTGTTTGAAAAACGAAATGCTATGGTGCTCTTATTAACCTTCTCGATTGTGATTGATTTGATTGCGATTGAAGTTTAGATCTTCTGCGAATTCCTCACGATTGGGCTGACGATTTAAATCTATTTCTCGTTCACGATTCTGATCTAAGTTTAGATCATTCGAAAATTCTTCATTTTCATTGTTTTGATTTTGTTTTTTATCCATCTCATTTCACCTCCATACTCATTTATTTTGAGTTATGTTCCTTTTTTTAACCGATGAATTTATATTTATTGTGATAAATATAAATTCATGACTTTGGAGTCATGCTTTTGCTTGCCTAGCACGCCCTACTCTTATAGGGGGAAGCCCCCAACTACCACCGGCGCTAAAGAACGAGCTTAACTTCCGTGTATGGGAACAAGGAGCAGATGTGACCTCTTAAACGCAAAAAAGTATGTAGCAACCGCTACATACTTTGAGATGACCCGTACGGGATTCGAACCCGTGTTACCGCCGTGAAAGGGCGGTGTCTTAACCACTTGACCAACGGGCCGTGGCTCCGAAGGTAGGACTCGAACCTACGACCAACCGGTTAACAGCC
>Ga0180217_1001124_pt1 | contig 31808 bp, 43 predicted proteins | sample eDN3rd37CBELigOP_FD_128521 | JGI IMG/M metagenome (GOLD analysis project Ga0180217, IMG submission 128521) | Enriched Organic Plus compost microbial communities from Emeryville, California, USA - eDNA 3rd pass 37_C BE-Lig OP (version 2) (version 2) ... | reverse complement strand
TGCTACAGAAAACGGCAGCAATGCAAGTTTTGAGTTTAGTAATGGTAGGATGATTAGTGCCAACATGGCTGGAGAACTCGCAAGTTTTATTTCAGAACAATTGCAAGCAATGTATGAAATGCATAGTTTGGTTCGGTAGGATTGAGTTCACCGTCACCAACAGGAATATAATTTGATTTTAATTAAGGAAATACAATAATAACTCATCAGGTTAATGAACAAAATGTAGCGTTATGGGGCTCTGTGATACGGATTCGTAATGAAACCTAATAAGTGATAATCCCCTACGCACTTACCAAAGCAGCAACTCCCTATAAAGAAAATAATATCTGAGTGTTAAAATTCACAATTGAACATAAATTACAAGATATTTTCATTATATTAGCAATTATTAACCAACACATTACTTAATTATGAGAAAAACATTTTTATTTGTTTTACTATCAACTTGCATTTCTTTAATGCTAGTATCTTTTGGCACAGTTGAAAGTAAACAGTCCACAAGTGATAATATTGTGTTAACACAATATTATAAAGTAACAGTAAAAAGGTTTGCTGTAATTGATTACGGTTTCTATCCCCCAGCGCTTGTTGTAAGCGAAGAATATGGATGGTATTCTGAAGAAGGGAAAGAAACAAAAAGACAAGAAATTTTTACTTTCAATGGATGCAATGCAAACGGAGTACAACATGTAAATGGAAATGGTTGGGCTTATACAGTCAACTTTGAGCCTGTTAGACCAGGGAGATTGAATCTTTGAACATAAAATTTTGATTTCTTAGTAATCTAAAAAACAGACGCCAGCCTCAGCTGGTGTTTGTTTATTTTTTGTTTATGTCCCGTCCTGAAATAACCGTGCAAAAAGAGATTGCTTTTTACTCCTCTTCCTGAACCAGATGCTGCAAATCGGGATCATTTTTAATTCTTTCTAATTCACTATCAATGATACTTACGATATCTTGTTTTATCTTCCTGTAATTTGTATCAATTTGTTGTTTCATAGTATCATTGCCGTTTTCATCCACAAAAGATAAAATCTGTGGTATCTTTTGGTAGGCGATAGTTTCAGCGGCTACTTTTCCATTATCAACTACAATTTCAGCGTGAAAAATCTTTTGTTCGATGTGCTCATCGAAATTGTCTGAAATCGCACCAACGAACATCCCCTGCGTAAGCGTGCTAATTTTGGATGCTGGGATAAGGCTGTCTAACTGTGTGGAGATAGAGGTAGATTTATCATTGCGGTTAATCGTCATACTTTGGCGTTTCTGCAACACTTTCCCAAAGCGTTCAGACAAGCTCTTTGCCGTTTCGCCCACAACCTGGCCGCTAAAAATGTTTCCTACAGTATTCTGAATTACCTTTGCCTCTTTATCCCCATAATCACGGATTAGTTGAGAAAAATCCTGAAACCCGAGACAGACTGCTACCTTATTGCTTCTCGCCGTTGCAATCAAATTATCCAATCCCCGGAAATAGATCGTAGGTATTTTTTCTATACATTGCTTTAGTAACGTTTGCAGGGTATTTGGATAGTGAGTTTTCAACAAGAATTATAACAATTATTCTTCTTATTTCCTCAGTTTATGTTTTTTACACTCAGAAACAAGAATTTAAAGAAAAGTTGCCTGCCAATAAGTTTTCAATATTAGTATTATTGGCATCAAGTTCAGCTTTTTTCTTTGTATTCTTAAATTACGATGCGAATAATAGCAAATATTATAGCTCTTTACATACTTTGAATTTTGTTGACATTTTATTATTATGTGTAATAATCCCAGTAATTGAAGAAGTTGTTTTTAGGTTGTATTGGTTAAGATATCTCAACAGCGTATTATCAGGTACTAAAGTAATTTTAATTACTTCTTTGGGTTTTAGTATAATTCATTTCTATTCGGGAGTACCTTTGTTATTTCCTTTTTTATATGGCATTCTATTTGCCTGGTTATATTTAAAATTTAGAAATATTTATCTATGTATAGTGCTACATGTGTTGTATAATACTATAGCAGTATTAATATATACAGTGATACAGAATATTGAAGTCAGTAGGTAATGTACCAAATGTGGTGTTGAGTAAATTTCAACTATAAGAAGTGTTTAAAATCAAGCATTAGTACAATAATAATGTGAGTACAAAAGACGGACGAATGCCCGTCTTTTGTATTTTTACAGCTTTAAATCGCCTTAAAATTAATTTAACCAAACCTAATGTTTCAAATGTGGAGTTATGAGATTAATGTGCCCGTTTTGTAATTCGGATAAACTTATCAAAACCGGTTACACCCAGCAAAACAAACAACGACACACAATCTAGTGAGAATGAAGAATGTTGGAAAAATGTATTGATTTAACTACCGGATAATTCTAAATATTACTATTTTTATCCAAAGAATCGTCGTTTTATGCAAATCAAAAAAGTTGAACTAAGAAATTTAGCGTTAGAAGATTATATCGAGTTAAAAAACTCGATGCTTCAGGCTTACGAAGAAGGCGTAGAAGATCCGTATTGGAAAAAAGAAGAAATCAGAAGACTGCTAAAAATTTTCCCTGAAGGTCAGTTGGTTATTGTGGTAGATGATGTTGTGGTAGGTGCCGCACTTTCGTTGATTGTAGAAGAAAATCTGGCACTTTCAAACCACAAATACAACGACATTATCACCGATAGCAAGTTTCGTGCACACAATCCTGATGGAGATATTTTGTACGGAATTGACGTGTTTATCCACCCAAATTACAGAGGCTTGCGATTGGGCAGAAGATTATATGATGCCCGAAAGGAATTGTGCGAACAACTCAACCTGAAATCCATTATTTTTGCCGGACGCATCTCCAATTACCACAATTTTTCAGCAGATTTGACCCCCAAACAATATCTCGAAAAAGTTAAAACCAAAGAAATACACGACCCGGTTATTTCGTTTCAGCTAAACAATGATTTTCATATCAAAAGGCTGTTACGAAACTATTTGGAAGGTGATTACGATTCAAAAGATTATGCGGTTTTGCTGGAATGGAGTAATATTTCTTATGACAAATCTCCTGTTTTAATTAATGTTAAAAAAAGTGTGGTTCGCTTAGGGTTAATCCAGTGGCAGATGCGTTCTCTTAATAACCTGGAGGAGTTTTTCGATCAGGCAGAGTTTTTCATTGATGCGGTTTCAGGTTACGAGAGTGATTTTGCAGCGTTTCCCGAACTGTTTGTCGCACCGCTTATGGCTGATTACAACCATTTGTCCGAATCTGAAGCAATGCGTGAACTGGCAAAATATACCGAACCTATCAGCAAACGTTTTCAGGAACTCGCCATTCAATACAATATCAATATTATTACCGGCAGCATGCCTTTACTGGAAGATGGTATTTTGTATAATGTCGGTTTTTTGTGCAAACGCGACGGGACTTCGGAAATGTACCGGAAGTTGCACATTACTCCAAACGAAAGGCTGTATTGGGGAATGCAGGGCGGGAACACCATACAAACATTTGACACCGACTGCGGAAAAATCGGAATTATTGTTTGTTATGATGTAGAATTCCCGGAGCTTTCACGAATCATGAGTGAAGACGGAATGGAAATTTTGTTTGTTCCTTATCTGACCGATACGCAAAACGGATATACCCGTGTTCGAAGTTGTGCTCAGGCACGTGCCATCGAAAACGAATGTTATGTAGCCATCACCGGATGCGTAGGCAACCTGCCGAAAGTCAATAATATGGATATTCAGTACGGGCAAGCGGCAGTGTTTACGCCTTCAGACTTTACTTTTCCAAACAATGGCATAAAAGCCGAAGCAACCCCAAACACTGAAATGACTTTAATTGTAGATGTGGATTTAACAGCATTGAAAGAATTACACGAACTGGGCAGTGTCCGTATTAAAAAGGATCGCCGTTTGGATTTGTATCGCTTAAGAAAACTGAAATAATCAACAAGTATTTCGCTGACCTGATAAATTTAGCAGAAATTAAGAGTCTGTTTAAATTTGTATTATGCCAAATTTATAAAGCCTAAAAATCCCACCGGGACAATTGTTCATAGAATTAGCGAATAAATAAATTATCTAAAAACATCATTTTCTATGAACAGAATGCTCCTCGGAGTATAATCAGAAAAAGGTTAAATGATTTCAGTTCCTAAAACCACGCTTTTTTGTTCTTCATATAGGTGTTGTAAAAATCGTCATCAGTTTTTGTGAGATAGATGATTCCTTCAACCAAGCCGATAACCGTTGTAGCTAACAAAATAAAATAGCCAATAATAAAACATGCAGTAGCATAGCCTATTATTGTGGCAATCAGTAAAATAATGCCTTCATTGTTATAGCCCAATACAAATTTGTGTACACCCAAACTACCGAAAATAATTCCTAATATTCCGGCTAAAACTTTCTTGCTGTTGGCTTCCTGCAAATAGTTAGGATTTTGGTTGTTAGGTCGAGTTTGGTAATTGCTTTGTTGATTTTCCATAATTGATTGTCAGATTTGTTTGTTGTAAAAATAAAAAATTATTTGAAATGAGTAACAATTTTATTGACAATTGTCTGAGCAAGTTTTTCTTTACTTTCAACAGTCCACCCGGCGATGTGGGGCGACAGCAAAACATTGTCGGCATTGATGAGATATTGAAAGGCTTCGGGAAGTTCATTGTCGGCAAACATATTTTCGAAAGATGATTTTTCATATTCCAGTACGTCTAACCCCGCTCCGAGAATTTTCCCGGATTTCAGTCCGTTGACCAAATCGACGGTATTTACCGACTTTCCTCTCGCGGTATTAATCAGCCAGAAAGATTTACGGCAGTTGTCGATAAACTGTTGGTCAATCAGATGAAAAGTTTCGGGAGTTTGCGGTGTGTGCAAGCTGATAATATCTGCCTTGTGTTGAAGTTCTTCCAAGCTGATTTGCCGGGCATTTTCATCACTCAACTCGGGTAAAATATCATGAAAAATTACTTCACAGTCAAAACCTTTCAGCCGTTGGGCAAAAGCTTTTCCCATATTTCCGTAACCGATAAGTCCAACAGTTTTTCCTTCGATTTCGATACCGCGGTTTTCTTCGCGTTTCCAGATGCCGTTTCGTACTTCTCGGTCAACTTGTTTCAGCTTGTTCATCAGGCTGAGCAGCATGCCCATAGCGTGTTCGGCAACGGCTGTACGATTTCCTTCGGGGGCGGCAATCAGCTGTATGTTTTTTTGTCGGGCATATTCACAATCAATGTTTTCCAGTCCGGCACCCACGCGGGCGATAAATTTCAGTTGAGTGGCGGCATCGAGAAATGTCCGGTCAATTGCGAACCGGCTGCGGATAACAATACCGTCGTAATGATTAATTTTTTGCTCGATTTCTTCTTTGCCGGAAATGTAATCTTCTTCATTTACAAATCCAGCCTGATTGAGTTGGTCGATTAACAAAGCGTGGTTACGGTCGATATGGAGTATTTTCATGTTTCTGAATGATTAGAAAGAAAAGCAAAGTTACGGCTATTTTAAAAATAGATAAAGAATAAAAACTTTCTGATAAAAGTTTTAAATCGATTATCCAATATTTAATTTTTCATTCGATATAGAACCTATTGATGTTTAGTGTGTTAAAAATGGTTATATTCATTTATTTTTTTATCTTTGAAAGAAATCAGAATATTATGAGGGCAATTGTATTAACTTTTTTGTCAGTTTTTTTATTTGCATCATGTGATTGTAACGATGATGTCTTGGGTCAGGTAACTACTGATTTAATTGTAAAAGGAACGCTAAATGGTTCTGAAGGTGTGGAATCACAGACTTCTGTTTTTCAAAACCAAGGCAATTGGGAAGACTTTCTTGATGAAATGGAATCTCAGTTACATAACTTTACCACCACTACTGTGGACTTCGATACCCGTCAGGCGATTGCTGTGGTGGCTGAAGTGCAGACTTCCGGTAGCGAAGTAACCATTTTGTCAATAGAAGAAACTGCAAGTAATATTGTGGTAAATTATGAGATTGTTTTAGATGCAACAACGGTTATTTCCCAGCCATATCACGTGGTAAGCATGCCAAAAAGCAGTAAGCAGGTCGTTTTTGTAGAACAATAGTTTCAGAAACGGGTTTTATAACTCAGGTGTACGATAGAGTTCGAGAGTTTGAAAGCACTTTCGGGTTGTATGCCGTTGGCATAAATCAGATTGAATAATCCGCCTGGGGTATTGATGCCGATACCAAGTCCGAAACTATAAAGCAAACCGTTGAAATCTGCCATCGGGTCATTGTAGTAGGCAAAATCCGTGATGGTGTGGGCATAAATCTGTCCGGTTAGTAAATAACGATATTCGGTGTAGATTCCGCCCAATAAATTGGTAGTGAGATTATTTTCAGCAAAACCACGAATGGAGTGAATGCCACCGAAACGATACAGTTCATTATAGAGATATTCATCACTTTGCAGGTAATAAATCTCTGATTTCAACAAAATATTATTCCTTTGATTGAGGTCTAAAATATGCTGAGCATTCAACTGAACAAAATACTGCCCGGCGTTGGACTGGGTATCAGTTTGCCGGTTTCCTATTCCGGAAACAAACCGGATTTCTGTCTTGAGCGGAAATAAAAAGTGATTGCGGTAATGATGAAACTGATAATTCAGCGTGACAAACCTGTTGGTGTAGTTTTCGGCTGCATAGAGATTTTGTTCGCCCGCCACTGATGATGTACTCTGATAGCCCACTCCGATTTTGTTCCTATAATTTATATGGTACAAAGCCGCAATATTGAGTTTGGTGTTTTGTTGTGTGCTGTCTTGTCTGAAAATTTCCATACCGGCATCTATCCCTAAAGAAGATTTGAACATATACGGAACCGAAATATCAGCTTTGAAAGTAGATTGTTGGTTGCCGTCGCTCTTCCAATAAATGTTAAAACGCTCGCCCCAGTTCAGTATGTTGTTCAGCTCGATGTCGGCATTACCGTTAAAACGCACTTTTTCTTCTTCGTCGGTAGCAAAACCGATGATTCCTTCCAGTCGGTTGTTTCCTGCTTTTTCCAGATATAAATAAAGAGCAGTCTGGTCTTCCATAAACAAAATTTCGGCAGGTTTTTGCGTTCGTACAAAATGATATTGCTCAATCATTTCATTCACAGCGTTCAGGTTTTCGGAATTAACCGGCTTGCCCAAAAATCTTTTTTCTAATTGCTTCCGGTAACCGTTCGGGAATTTTTCATAAGGTTGTATCGTGATAGCATCGAGTGTTCGGGGGGTATTCATCGTAATGTTTAAATCAAAAGCTATGGTGTCGTTGGAAATCTGTTGATTGCTCAACTGAAATTCTGTCATTGGGTAACCTTTGGATTCAAACAGATGTAACCATTTCTGTAAATAATTTTCCGTTTCGGGATAAGGAACAAGTAGCGATTTTTCGTTAGCCATAATCTGAGCAGCATCGTCAGAGATATTTTGTAGAGAGATTTTAGTATATCTGATGGGGGAGCCCAAATCTACATGTAAAAGATAAAGACTGTCGTTGGCTTTTTCGAGCCGGCTGCGATGAGAAAGATAACCTTGTTGCGTGAGAAAATCAGAAGTTTGCTGTGCATATTCTGTTATGCCTCTGGCATTAGAAAAAGATTTTTCGGTTTTATAACTTTCCGGAATATCGTTTTTTTCAGGAGTAAAAATCGTCTGTAAACTCAGGTTGTGCTGGGCAAAACCCACCAATGAAGCAAAAAACAGCAACCCGAAAACAAACAATTTTTTCATATCAGCAAATTTGAAACAAACCATGCAGATGAGCAAATAAAACGATATAATTTTGAAAATAAATCAATTGTGTTTGGTTTGAGAAAAATTATTTATATATTTGCGTCCCCAAAAAAATGTTTGGGAAGGTGAAAATATTTAAAAATTTTATTAAACATTATGCCAACAATTCAACAATTAGTAAGAAAAGGAAGAACTCGATTGACTAAGAAGAGTAAATCGATGGCTTTGGATTCTTGTCCTCAACGTAGAGGGGTTTGTACACGTGTTTACACGACTACACCAAAAAAACCAAACTCGGCAATGCGTAAAGTTGCTCGTGTTCGTTTGACAAATGGTAAAGAAGTGAACGCATACATTCCTGGAGAAGGACATAATCTTCAAGAGCACTCGATAGTATTAGTCAGAGGCGGAAGGGTAAAAGATTTGCCGGGGGTTAGATACCACATCGTTCGTGGTGCTTTGGATACTGCCGGAGTAAGCGGTAGAACACAAAGACGTTCTAAATACGGTGCAAAACGACCAAAAGACGCTAAAAAGTAATTAATTTAAGTAAAAAGTAATAGGTTGGAAGTCGAAAGATAGTACAGGAAAATCTGTCAAACTCTACACTTTGAGCTTAAACTTTACACTTTTAAAAGAAACAGAAGAAATGAGAAAAAAACAGGCAAAAAAGAGACCTCTTTTACCGGATCCGAAGTTTAACGATCAATTGGTTACGCGTTTTGTGAATAACCTAATGTGGGACGGTAAAAAGTCAGTAGCTTTCAAAGTGTTTTATGATGCTTTGGATATCGTTGAAGAAAAGAAACAAGACGAAGAAAAAACTGCTCTTGAAATTTGGAAAGACGCTTTAACTAACGTGATGCCTCACGTAGAGGTGCGTTCACGTCGTGTAGGTGGAGCTTCATTTCAGATTCCGATGCAAATTCGTCCAGACAGAAAAATCTCTATGGCAATGAAGTGGATGATTCTTTATGCGAGAAAGAGAAATGAGAAATCAATGGCAGCTAAATTAGCAGCTGAAGTTTTGGCGGCTTCCAAAGAAGAAGGCGCTGCGGTTAAAAAACGTGTAGATACTCATAGAATGGCTGAGGCTAACAAGGCTTTCTCACATTTTAGATTCTAAAACAGATAAAACAATGGCAAGAGATTTAAAATTAACTAGAAATATCGGGATCGCTGCCCACATTGATGCGGGTAAAACAACAACAACAGAGCGTATCCTTTTTTATACAGGAAAAAATCATAAGATTGGAGAAACTCACGAAGGGTCTTCAACAACCGACTGGATGGAGCAAGAAGCAGAACGTGGTATTACCATTACTTCTGCTGCTGTAACAGTAGAGTGGAACTTCCCGATGGAGAACGGAAAACCGACTCCTGAGACGCAAAAATACCACTTTAACATCATTGATACTCCGGGACACGTTGACTTTACCGTAGAGGTAAATCGTTCTTTACGTGTATTGGACGGATTAGTGTTCTTGTTCTCCGCAGTAGATGGAGTTGAACCACAATCTGAAACCAACTGGAGGTTAGCAGACAACTATAAAGTTCCTCGTATGGGATTCGTAAACAAAATGGATCGTCAGGGAGCTAACTTCTTAAATGTTTGTAATCAGGTTAAAGAAATGTTGGGTTCAAATGCAGTGCCAATCGTTTTACCAATCGGAGATGAAGCAGATTTCAAAGGAGTTGTGGATTTGATAAAAAACCGTGCTATTGTATGGCATGAGGAAAACCACGGATCTACTTTTGATATCGTTGATATTCCTGCAGATATGATTGATGATGTAAAAGAATTCAGAGGAAAGCTTATTGAGGAAATCGCAGCGTATGACGAAAACTTGTTAGAGAAGTACATGGAAGATGAAAACTCTATTACAGAAGACGAGGTCAATGCTGCTTTAAGAGCTGCTACTTTGGATATGAGTATCATTCCGATGATGTGCGGATCTTCTTTCAAAAATAAAGGAGTTCAGTTTATGATTGATGCCGTGTGTCGTTACTTACCGGCACCAACAGATAAAGAAGCGATTGACGGAACAAACCCTGATACAGACGAGCCGATTGCTCGTAAACCATCAGTAAATGAGCCGTTCTCAGCATTGGCGTTTAAAATCGCAACCGACCCATTCGTAGGCCGTTTAGCATTCTTCCGTGCTTATTCAGGAGGATTAGATGCAGGTTCTTATGTCTTGAATACACGTTCCGGTAACAAAGAACGTATCTCTCGTATCTACCAAATGCACGCTAACAAGCAAAATCCTATCGAAAGAATTGAAGCTGGAGATATTGGTGCTGCTGTAGGTTTTAAAGATATTAAAACAGGAGATACATTATGTGATGAAAAACACCCAATTGTGTTAGAATCTATGGATTTCCCTGATCCGGTAATCGGTATCGCGATTGAGCCTAAAACAAAAGCAGACGTTGATAAAATGGGTATGGCATTAGCTAAATTGGCTGAAGAAGATCCAACATTCACTGTTCGTACAGACCAAGCTTCTGGACAAACAATTATCTCTGGTATGGGAGAGTTGCACTTAGATATTATCGTTGACCGTATGCGTCGTGAATTCAAAGTGGAAGTAAACCAAGGAGAACCACAAGTTGAATACAAAGAGGCGTTTACAAAAACTGCAGAGCACCGTGAGGTTTATAAAAAACAATCTGGTGGACGTGGTAAATTCGGGGATATCGTATTCAAAATCGGTCCGGCAGACGAAGTGGATGGAAAACCATTCGTTGGATTACAGTTCGTTAACGAAGTAAAAGGTGGTAACGTACCAAAAGAATACATTCCTGCTGTAGAAAAAGGTTTCCGTGAGTCTATGAAACAAGGTCCTTTAGCTGGATTCGAAATGGATTCATTAAAAGTTACTTTAGTTGATGGTTCATACCACGCGGTGGATTCAGATGCTTTGTCGTTCGAATTAGCTGCTAAAATGGGATATAAAGAATCTGCAAAAGCTGCGGGTGCTATTATCTTGGAACCAATCATGAAGTTAGAGGTATTAACTCCAGAAGAGAACATGGGTGATATCGTTGGTGACTTAAACCGTCGTCGCGGACAAATCAACTCAATGGATGATAGAAACGGAGCAAAAGTAGTTAAAGCTTCTGTGCCGATGTCAGAAATGTTTGGATATGTAACAACATTGAGAACATTATCTTCCGGTAGAGCGACATCTACTATGGAGTTTTCTCACTACGAACAAACTCCTTCCAATATTCAGGAAGAGGTAATCAAAAATGCTAAAGGTAACGCTTAATTACAATAAAAATGAGTCAAAAAATCAGAATAAAATTAAAATCATACGATTATAACTTGGTAGATAAATCTGCTGAGAAAATCGTTAAAACTGTAAAAAGTACAGGAGCAGTGGTAACAGGACCAATACCTTTGCCGACTCACAAAAAAATCTTTACAGTATTACGCTCTCCACACGTGAACAAAAAATCACGTGAGCAATTTGAGTTGAGTTCATACAAAAGATTGTTAGATATCTACTCTTCTTCATCAAAAACTATCGATGCTTTGATGAAGTTGGAATTACCTTCAGGAGTAGAGGTTGAAATCAAAGTTTGATCTTAAGTTAATAAAAATTTGTTTATTTCAAGCATTGGTATTACTTTTGCCGATGCTTGAAAATTTTGTATAGTAAATAATTAATTAATAAATCATTATGTCTGGGTTAATTGGAAGAAAAATCGGCATGACCAGCTTATTTGACGAGAATGGTAAAAATATACCATGTACAGTCCTTGAAGTAGGTCCTTGTGTCGTTACCCAAGTCAGAACCAAAGAGGTAGACGGGTATGAAGCGTTGCAACTTGGTTTCGATGACAAAGCAGATAAAAGAGCGATCAAAGCTGAGCTAGGTCACTTTAAGAAAGCTGGAACATCTGCAAAGAAAAAAGTCGTTGAAATTCAAGAATTTGAAACGGAATACAAATTAGGTGATGTAATCACTGCAGATTTGTTTAACGAAGGCGACTTTGTAGATGTACAAGGTGTGTCTAAAGGTAAAGGATTCCAGGGTGTGGTAAAACGTCATGGGTTTGGCGGTGTCGGACAAGCGACGCACGGTCAGCACAACCGTTTGAGAGCACCGGGTTCTATCGGAGCGTCTTCTACGCCTTCACGTGTATTTAAAGGTATGCGTATGGCAGGAAGAATGGGAGGCGAGAAAGTAACAGTTCAAAACCTTAGAGTTTTAAAAGTGGTTGCGGATAAAAACCTTTTAGTAGTAAAAGGAGCAGTTCCGGGGCACAAAAACTCTTACGTAATCGTTCAGAAGTAATGGAAGTAAAAGTATTAGATATAAACGGTAAAGAAACCGGAAGAACAATTGAGCTTTCGGATTCTGTATTTGGTATCGAACCTAACCAACACGCAATTTATCTTGATGTAAAAAGATATTTGGCTGCACAGCGTCAGGGAACGCACAAGTCAAAAGAGCGTGGAGAAATTACCGGTTCAACCAGAAAAATCAAAAAACAAAAAGGTACTGGTACTGCACGTGCAGGATCAATCAAAAACCCTTTGTTCAGAGGTGGAGGTAGAGTTTTCGGACCGCGTCCAAGAAATTATTCAATCAAATTGAATAAAAACCTGAAGAGATTAGCAAGAAAATCAGCAGTTTCTTTGAAAGCTCAAGAGTCAAATCTGGTTGTTGTAGAAGACTTCAACTTTGACGCTCCAAGCACTAAACAATTTGTTAATGTGTTGAAAGCTTTAGGTTTAGAAAATAAAAAATCGTTGTTGGTGTTGGGAGAGTCAAATAAAAACGTATATTTGTCTTCTCGTAATTTGCGACGAGCTTCTGTTGTAACAGATTTAGGTGTAAGTACTTACGATGTTATGAATGCAAATTCATTAGTAATTACCGAGAGTTCTGTAGAAGGAATTGTTGAAAATTTAAGTAAATAATAGGGAAAATGAGTATATTAATCAAACCTATAATTACAGAAAAAGTAACTAAAGACGGTGAATTGTTTAATCGTTTTGCTTTTGTTGTTGATAAAAGAGCCAACAAAGTAGAGATTAAAAAAGCTGTTGAAAGTGCTTATGATGTAACGGTATTAGAAGTAAATACCATGATCTATAGAGCTAACCGTTCTGTGAAATACACAAAAAGCGGAATGATTAGCGGAAAAACTAATGCTTACAAAAAAGCGATAGTACAATTAAAAGAGGGAGAAACCATAGATTTTTATAATATCTAAGAAAAATGTCAGTTAGAAAATTAAAACCTATTACCCCGGGTCAGCGTTTTAGAGTTGTTAATGGTTTTGACGCTATTACAACTGATAAGCCGGAGCGCTCATTGTTAGCACCGAAAAAAAGCTCAGGAGGTAGAAATAGTCAAGGAAAAATGACTGTCCGTTACAAAGGAGGCGGTCATAAAAGAAGATATCGTTTAATCGATTTCAAAAGAAATAAGTTTGGCGTACCGGCTACAGTTAAGTCGATTGAGTACGATCCAAACAGAACTGCGTTTATTGCATTGTTGGCTTATGCTGACGGAGAGAAACGCTACATTATTGCTCCTTCCGGATTACAGGTTGGGCAAACAGTAGTTTCCGGTCCAGATGCAGCACCGGAAGTAGGTAATACTATGCCGTTGGCAAACATTCCTTTGGGGACAGTAATTTCATGTATTGAATTGCGTCCAGGAGAAGGAGCTTTGATTGCACGTTCAGCAGGTACATTTGCTCAATTAGTAGCGAGAGACGGTAAATATGCAACAGTTAAAATGCCATCAGGAGAAATTCGTTTGGTGCTTTTGACTTGTTTAGCAACTATTGGATCTGTATCTAACCACGATCACCAGTTACTTGTTTCAGGTAAGGCAGGTAGATCACGTTGGTTGGGCAGAAGACCACGTACGAGACCAGTAGCTATGAACCCGATTGATCACCCGATGGGAGGTGGTGAAGGACGTTCATCAGGAGGTCACCCGAGATCAAGAAACGGTATTCCTGCAAAAGGATATCGTACACGCTCTCGTGTTAAGTATAGTAATAAGTATATCGTCGAACGTAGAAAGAAATAATTAAGTAAAGAGTATGGCACGTTCATTAAAAAAAGGACCTTACGTTCATTTTAAACTTGAGAAAAAAGTTTTAGCGAACGCAGAAAACGGAAATAAAGCAGTGATCAAAACATGGTCAAGAGCGTCAATGATTACGCCTGACTTTGTAGGTCAAACTATTGCTGTTCACAACGGTCGTCAGTTTGTTCCTGTATATGTTACAGAAAACATGGTAGGACATAAATTAGGAGAGTTCTCGCCAACCCGTTCTTTTAGAGGACATGCGGGAGCTAAAAATAAAGGTAAAAAATAATAAGAAGCTATGGGAGTTCGAAAAAGACAAAGAGCTGAGCAGATAAAAGAAGCTAACAGACAAGTGGCTTTCGCTAAGCTGAATAATTGCCCAACTTCGCCTCGAAAAATGCGTCTGGTAGCAGACTTGGTAAGAGGTAAGCAAGTTGAACAAGCTCTAAACATATTGAGATTTAGCACTAAAGAAGCTTCAATTCGATTAGAAAAATTATTGCTTTCGGCAATCGCTAACTGGCAAGCTAAAAACGAAGAAGCAAATATCGAAGAAGCAGATTTGTTTATTAAAGAAATACGTGTTGATGGTGGAACAATGTTGAAACGTTTGCGTCCTGCACCGCAAGGTCGTGCACACCGAATCAGAAAACGTTCTAACCACGTAACAATCGTATTAGGGTCAAATAATAACACACAAAGCAATTAATAAAGAGTATGGGACAAAAGACTAATCCAATCGGAAATCGTTTAGGAATCATCAGAGGATGGGATTCTAACTGGTACGGTGGAAATGATTATGGAGATAAGCTTGCTGAAGATGCAAAAATCAGAAAGTATATCTATGCTCGTTTATCCAAAGCTAGTGTGTCAAAGATAATTATTGAGCGAACTTTGAAACTTGTAACCGTTACTATCACCACGGCTCGTCCCGGTATCATCATCGGAAAAGGCGGTCAGGAGGTAGACAAGCTAAAAGAAGAGCTTAAAAAGTTGACCGGAAAAGAGGTTCAAATCAATATTTTTGAAATTAAACGTCCGGAGCTTGATGCCTTTTTAGTAGGGACAAGCATCGCAAGACAAATCGAAAACCGTATTTCATACAGAAGAGCTATCAAAATGGCTATTGCGGCTGCAATGCGTATGAATGCGGAAGGAATCAAAGTAATGATTTCCGGTCGTTTGAATGGAGCAGAAATGGCTCGTTCAGAGAGCTTCAAAGATGGTCGAATTCCACTTTCTACTTTCCGTGCCGATATTGATTATGCTTTGGCTGAAGCCCACACTACCTACGGTAGAATGGGGATCAAAGTATGGATCATGAAAGGCGAGGTATATGGCAAAAGAGATCTTTCTCCGTTAGCTGGTTTAGAAAAACAAAAATCTAAATCTTCAGGAAGATCAGCAGCAGGAAAACCAAGAAGAAGAAAGTAATTAAAAACACTAAAGAAAAATGTTACAACCTAAAAGAACAAAATACCGCAAGGTACAGAAAGGTAGAATGAAAGGATTGTCTCAAAGAGGAAATCAACTTTCTAACGGTATGTTTGGTATCAAATCTTTAGACTATTCATTTATTACTTCTCGTCAGATCGAAGCTGCACGTATCGCTGCAACTCGTTACATGAAAAGAGAAGGACAATTGTGGATCAAAATTTTTCCAGATAAACCTATTACAGCAAAACCACTAGAGGTACGTATGGGTAAAGGTAAAGGGGCTGTTGACCATTGGGCAGCAGTTGTAAAACCAGGAAGAATCATGTTTGAAGTAGGAGGAGTACCAAGAGAAGTGGCACAGGAAGCTTTGCGCTTAGCGGCACAAAAATTACCTGTTAAAACTAAATTTGTAATTGCGAGAGATTTTCAAGCTTAATTTTTGAATCATCATGAAACAATCAGAAATACAAAATCTATCTGAAACTGAATTAAGAGACAAACTTAGTGAGTTGCAGAATACTTATGCAGAACTAAAATCTGCACATGCGATTTCACCAATTGAAAACCCTCTTCAAATCAGAAATACAAGAAGAGCTATCGCAAGAGTAAATACTCAACTAAGAAAAATAGAATTACAACAATTGTAAGCTCCAGTTAAGATGGAAAAAAGAAATTTAAGAAAAGAAAGAATCGGTGTTGTGACCAGTAACAAAATGGACAAGTCTATCGTTGTTACTGAGACGAAAAGACAAAAACACCCTCTATACGGAAAGTTCGTGTTGAGAACTAAAAAATATGTTGCACACGACGACAAAAACGATTGTAACATTGGTGACACTGTTCGTATTATGGAAACACGACCATTGTCAAAAACCAAATGTTGGAGATTAGTTGAAATCATTGAAAGAGCTAAATAATTATGGTACAGCAAGAATCAAGATTAAAAGTAGCAGATAACACCGGAGCAAGAGAAGTATTGACAATTCGCGTGTTAGGAGGTACAAAACGTAGATATGCGTCTATCGGAGATAAAATTGTGGTTACTGTAAAAGAAGCTACACCAAACGGAAACGTTAAGAAAGGAACTGTTTCAACAGCAGTAGTTGTTCGTACCAAAAAAGAAGTACGAAGAGCTGATGGTTCTTATATCCGTTTCGATGATAATGCATGTGTATTGTTAAACGCAGCAGGCGAAATGAGAGGAACTCGTGTTTTTGGACCTGTGGCAAGAGAACTTCGTGATAAACAATTCATGAAGATTGTTTCACTAGCACCAGAAGTGCTTTAAATCAATATACGATGGCAAAGCTAAAGATAAAAACAGGAGATACCGTAAGAATCATTGCCGGAAAAGGTCGTCAAGACAAAGTGGAAGGTAAAGTTTTACGCGTATTGAAAGAAGAGAACAAGGTTGTCGTAGAAGGTTACAACGTAGTTTCCAAACACGTTAAACCAAGTGCAAGCAACCCTCAGGGAGGTATAGTTAAAAAAGAAGCTCCGGTACATATTTCCAATGTAGCGTTGATTGACCCGAAAACCAAACAACCTACACGTGTAGGTTTTGAGGTAAAAGGCGATAAAAAAGTGAGAGTTTCTAAAAAATCTAATCAAGAATTATAGTTATGGCTTACTTACCAAGACTTAAACAAGAATATAGCGAACGAGTAATCGGCGCTCTAACAGAAGAATTCGGGTATAAAAACGTAATGCAAGTTCCTAAATTGCAAAAAATCGTTATCAGCCGAGGAGTAGGTGCTGCTGTATCTGATAAGAAATTAGTAGATTACGCAGTAGATGAATTGACTAAAATTTCAGGACAGAAAGCCGTAGCGACTTTGTCTAAAAAAGACGTAGCATCTTTCAAACTAAGAAAAGGTATGCCAATTGGCGCAAAAGTTACCCTTAGAGGAGAAAGAATGTATGAGTTTTTGGACCGTTTGGTAACCTCTGCACTACCACGTGTAAGAGATTTTAGCGGAATCAAAGCTAACGGTTTCGATGGTAGAGGAAATTACAACCTTGGAGTTACCGAGCAAATCATTTTCCCTGAAATTGATATCGACAAAGTAAATAAGATTGCTGGTTTTGATATTACCTTTGTAACAAGTGCTAATACAGACCAAGAGGCAAAATCATTATTAGCAGAGTTAGGATTACCATTTAAAAAGAACTAAGAGATATGGCTAAAGAATCAATGAAAGCCCGCGAGGCAAAAAGAGAAAAATTGGTTGCTAAATATGCAGCTAAAAGAAAAGCTCTTTTGGAAGCCGGCGATTACGAAGGGTTACAAAAATTACCGAAAAATGCTTCTCCGGTTCGTTTGCACAACCGTTGCAAATTAACAGGAAGACCACGTGGTTATATGAGACAATTTGGTATCTCAAGGGTAACTTTCCGTGAAATGGCTAATCAAGGACTTATACCAGGAGTTAGAAAAACAAGCTGGTAATAAATTAAATTTTAATTGGTTAAAGGTTCAAAAATTGAAAACCATAACCGCAAATCGTTTTTTATGTATACAGATCCAATTGCAGATTATCTGACAAGAATTAGAAATGCATCGAGAGCAAACCACAAAGTGGTCGAAATCCCAGCATCTAATTTCAAAAAAGAAATCACAAAAATTTTGTTCGAACAAGGCTATATTTTGAGCTACAAGTTTGATGATTCTTCCGTACAAGGTACCATCAAAATCGCTTTGAAATATGACAAAGACACTAAAGAGCCTGTTATCAGAGAAATTCAAAGAATCAGTAAACCAGGTTTGCGTCGATATTCTTCCTCTGCAGATTTACCACGAATCCTTAACGGATTAGGTATCGCTATTGTTTCAACCTCAAAAGGGTTGATGACCGGTAAAAAAGCTAAACAGCTTAATGTTGGAGGAGAAGTTGTTTGTTACGTATACTAAAATATAAAGACTTAAGAAATGTCAAGAATAGGAAATAATCCAATCGCTATACCGGAAGGAGTAACTGTAGAAGTTACTGCAGACCAAGTAGTGGTTAAAGGAAAATTAGGAGAGCTTTCACAATCTTACGACGACGTAAGCGTGAAAGTAGAAGACGGTTCTGTAATCGTTGAGAGACCATCTGAAGTAAAACAAGTCAAAGCTAAGCACGGTTTGTACAGAAGTCTTATCAACAATATGATTGTGGGTGTATCAGAAGGATTTACAAAAGAACTCGAATTGGTTGGAGTAGGTTATCGTGCCTCAAACCAAGGTCAGAAATTAGATTTGGCATTGGGATTCTCTCACAATATCGTTCTTGAGATTGCTCCTGAAGTGAAAGTAGAAACAGTTTCAGAAAAAGGGAAAAACCCAATCGTGAAATTGACTTCTGCCGACAAACAATTGGTAGGACAGGTTGCAGCAAAGATTAGATCTTTCCGTAAGCCTGAGCCATACAAAGGAAAAGGAGTTAAATTTGTTGGAGAACAACTAAGAAGAAAAGCAGGTAAATCAGCTTAAAATTTGAGTTATGGCATTTAAGAAATCCGAAAGAAGACAAAACATTAGATACAGAATTAGAAAAGTAGTGGAAGGTACAGCCGAAAGACCACGCTTGTCTGTATTCAGAAGTAATAAAGAAATCTATGCACAAATCATAGATGATGTGAACGGAGTGACATTGGCAGCTGCCTCATCAAGAGACAAAGAGGTTAATGCTGAGGGGACTAAAATCGAAATGGCAGTAGCAGTAGGCAAAGCCATCGCAGAAAAAGCCCTGAAAGCAGGAATCGAAAAAGTATCTTTCGACCGAGGTGGATATCTGTATCACGGAAGAGTTAAATCATTAGCAGACGGTGCAAGAGAAGCCGGCTTAAAATTCTAAGAAATTATGTTTAAAAGTTATAAAAACGTAGAATTTGTAAAACCCAGCGGACTTGAACTTAAAGACCGTTTGGTTAGTGTAAACCGCGTTACCAAAGTAACAAAAGGAGGTAGAGCTTTTGGTTTTGCTGCCGTTGTAGTTGTAGGTGACGGAAATGGAGTGGTAGGACACGGATTGGGTAAATCCAAAGATGTTTCTGAAGCGATTGCTAAAGCCGTGGAAGATGCTAAGAAAAACTTAGTACGTGTGCCATTACACGACTCAACTATCCCGCATGAACAAAAAGGAAAATACTCCGGAGCGAGAGTTCTTTTAATGCCGGCATCAAAAGGTACCGGGGTGATTGCAGGTGGTTCAGTACGTGCTGTGTTAGAATCAGCAGGGGTTCATAATGTATTGACAAAATCTCAAGGTTCGTCAAACCCTCACAACGTAGTGAAAGCTACTTTCGATGCTTTGTTGAATATGCGTAGTGCAGCTACCATCGCAAAACAAAGAGGGATTACATTGGAACAAGTGTTTAAATCTTAATTGTAAGCGTTATGTCAAAAATTAGAGTAAAACAAGTCAGAAGTAAGATTAATTGTCCTGAAAACCAAAAAAGAACTTTGGCAGCTTTAGGATTAAGAAAAATCGGACAAGTTGTTGAGCATGATGATACGCCGACAATTCAAGGAATGGTAAATAAAGTTAAACATTTAGTTTCTGTTGAAACTAATTAAAATAACGAATAATGAATTTAAGCAACTTAAAACCAGCTGAAGGTTCTACACACAACCAAAATAAAAGATTAGGACGCGGAGAAGGTTCCGGAAAAGGTGGCACAGCATCAAGAGGTCACAAAGGAGCCAAATCACGTTCAGGATATTCCAGAAAAATTGGTTTTGAAGGAGGGCAAATGCCTTTACAACGTAGATTACCAAAATTCGGTTTCAACAATATCAACAGAGTAGAGTATGTAGGAATCAACTTAGACACATTACAGTCTATGGTTGATAACGGAATCATCACTGATACTGTTGATATCGAAACTTTAGTGGACAACAGAATTACTTCAAAAAATAGCTTAGTAAAGATTTTAGGTAGAGGAGAGCTAAAAACGAAATTGAAAGTAACAGCTCACAAATTTACTGCTTCGGCTAAGGCAGCTATTGAGGCCGCAGGCGGAGAAGCAGTAACTGTATAATATCTTTAAAACTTATGAAGAAGTTTTTTGAAACATTATCTAATATCTGGAAAATTGAAGAGTTAAAGAATAAAATTTTATTCACACTCGGATTGTTACTTGTGTATCGTTTCGGTGCACAAGTAACTTTACCAGGTATAGATGCGACCAAATTACAAGGCCTGTCAAGTCAAACCGAACAAGGTTTGGGTGCATTATTAGACGCATTTACCGGAGGAGCATTTTCGCAAGCCTCTGTTTTTGCATTAGGGATTATGCCTTATATCTCTGCATCCATTATTGTTCAATTGATGGGAATCGCTGTACCGTATCTGCAAAAACTACAGAATGACGGAGAAAGCGGACGAAAAAAAATGACCCAAATCACAAGATGGCTAACCATTGCCATTACCTTGGTTCAGGGTCCGGCATATATCTATAACCTATATGCACAGTTACCTTCCGACGCATTTTTGCTCGGGTTTAACTCATTTTCGTTCTTATTCTCATCAGTGTTGATTTTGACAACAGGTACTGTTTTTGCGATGTGGTTGGGAGAGAAAATTACTGACAAAGGAATCGGTAACGGTATATCACTACTCATCATGGTAGGAATTATCGCAAGAATGCCTATCTCTTTCGTACAGGAAATTCAAACCAGAACTACCGCCGGAGGAAACGGAGGAGTCATGATGATTGTATTAGAAATCATTATCTGGTTACTGCTTATTCTGGCATGTGTTTACCTTACCATAGCAGTACGCAGAATTCCGGTGCAATATGCAAGACGCAGTGCGTCCGGAACCTATGATGCCGCATCAGTATCAGGTAACAGACAATGGATACCGCTCAAAGTGAATGCTTCGGGAGTAATGCCAATCATCTTTGCTCAGGCAATTATGTTTGTACCGCCGGCATTGGCAGGACTATCATCTTCCGATACTGCACAGTATATTTCTAATACGTTCGGTAACATTTTCGGGTGGGAATACAATGTTGTTTTTGCTTTATTAATTATCATCTTTACCTATTTCTATACAGCAATTACTGTACCGACAAACAAGATGGCAGATGATTTGAAAAGAAGCGGAGGATTTATTCCAAGTGTACGACCTGGTGCCGATACAGCAGACTATCTGGACAGAATAATGTCTTTAATTACATTTCCGGGTTCATTGTTTTTAGCTTTTGTTGCAATATTTCCGGCAATTGCCGTATCTTTGCTCGGCGTTCAACAAGGTTGGGCAATGTTTTATGGAGGAACATCATTATTGATTATGGTAAGTGTTGCGATAGATACCATTCAACAGGTGAACTCGTACTTGCTTAATAAACAGTATGATGGATTGATGAGAACAGGAAAAAACAGAAGGTCATTATAATTGATTTATGGCAAAACAACCAGCAATAGAACAAGACGGAACCATCATTGAAGCATTGTCAAATGCGATGTTCCGGGTAGAATTAGAAAACGGTCACATAGTAACTGCACATATCTCGGGGAAAATGCGAATGCATTACATTAAGCTTTTACCCGGCGATAAAGTAAAGTTGGAAATGAGTCCTTACGATTTGACCAAAGCACGTATAACATATAGATATTAAAGCTGAAAAATAATGAAAGTAAGAGCATCAGTAAAAAAGAGAAGTGCCGATTGTATAGTGGTACGTAGAAAAGGAAGAGTTTACGTAATAAACAAAAAAAATCCTAGATTTAACCAAAGACAAGGGTAATTATGGCAAGAATAGCAGGGGTAGATTTACCTAAAAATAAAAGAGGAATCATCGCTTTAACATACATCTACGGAGTTGGTTCCAGCAGAGCAAAAGAGATTTTAGCAAAAGCAAACGTTAGTGAAGATAAAAAAGTAACAGACTGGAATGATGATGACATCGCCGGAATTCGTGAAGCAGTATCTCACTACACTATTGAAGGAGAATTGCGTTCAGAAACTTCATTGAACATCAAACGTTTGATGGATATCGGTTGTTACAGAGGTATCCGACACAGAATTGGTCTGCCATTGAGAGGACAACGCACTAAAAACAATTCAAGAACAAGAAAAGGTAAGAAAAAAACTGTTGCTAACAAGAAAAAAGCAACTAAATAATAAGTAGTAAATATGGCTAAAGCAAATACAAAGAAACGCAAAGTTGTTATTGAAGCTACAGGCGAGGCACACATCAGTGCTACCTTTAACAATATTATCATCTCTTTGACAAACAAAAAAGGAGAAGTGATTTCTTGGGCATCTGCCGGTAAAATGGGATTCAGAGGTTCTAAGAAAAATACACCATACGCAGCTCAGTTAGCAGCCGAAGAATGTACAAAAGTAGCATTCGAAGCAGGATTGAGAAAAGTAAAAGTGTACGTTAAAGGTCCGGGTAACGGAAGAGAATCAGCTATCCGTTCAATTCATAATAGTGGAGTAGAAGTTACTGAAATTATCGATGTAACACCGCTTCCGCACAACGGTTGTCGTCCTCCTAAAAGAAGAAGAGTATAATTTATTTGAGTATAAACCAGACAGGATTAAGATTATCGGAGGATTGACCTGAATTCATAATCCCTGTCTAAATTAATTTTAAAATGGCAAGATATACTGGTCCAAAAACTAAAATCGCCCGAAGATTCGGTGAACCGATTTTTGGTGATGACAAATCACTCGAAAGAAAAAATTACCCTCCGGGACAACATGGTTTGGCTCGTAAAAGAGGTAAAAAATCTGAATATTCTATTCAGTTGCAGGAAAAACAAAAAGCAAAAGCAATTTACGGAATATTGGAAAAACAATTTCGTGGTCTTTTCAAAAAAGCATCTGCAGCAAGAGGAGTTACAGGTGAAGTATTGATTCAACTATGTGAGTCAAGATTAGACAACGTAGTTTACCGTATGGGAATTGCTCCAAGCAGACGCGGTGCAAGACAGTTGGTATCACACAGACACATTACTGTGAACGGAGAAGTAGTAAACATTCCTTCATACCAATTGAAAGCCGGAGACAAAGTAGCTGTCCGCGAAAAATCTAAAACATTAGAAGTTATCCAAAACGCTCTTTCCGCTTCCAACGAAGTATATGAGTGGATAACATGGAATAATGACACTAAAGAAGGTACATACGTGAACATACCTGAAAGATTACAAGTTCCTGAGAATATCAACGAACAGTTAATCGTAGAGTTATACAACAAATAATAATTGACATTTAGTCTAAACAATATGGCATTATTTAATTTTCAAAAGCCCGATAAAGTTATCATGATTGACTCAACTGAGTTTAAGGGGAAATTCGAATTCAGACCTCTTGAACCAGGATATGGGTTGACCGTTGGTAATGCACTGAGAAGAGTTCTCTTGTCGTCCCTTGAGGGATACGCCATCACATCTGTAAAAATTGAAGGCGTTGAGCACGAGTTCTCTGCTATTGCCGGAGTGGTTGAAGATGTAACCGAAATCATTCTGAATCTAAAACAGATTCGTTTGAAAAAACAAATCGATGATGTAGATAATGAATCGGTAAGCATTTCTTTTTCAGGTAAAAATCAGCTTACTGCTGGTGATTTCCAAAAATTTATTTCAGGATTCCAAGTGCTTAACCCCGACTTAGTGGTTTGTAACCTGGAAGAAAAAGTAAATTTATCTATGGAACTTACCATAGAAAAGGGTAGAGGATACGTTCCGGCCGAAGAAAATAAAAAAGCCAACGCTCCTATTGGAACAATTTTCGTAGATTCTATTTACACTCCTGTTAAAAACGTTAGATACGCAATCGAAAACTATCGTGTGGAGCAAAAAACAGACTATGAAAAACTGGTTTTAGACATTGTTACAGACGGGTCAATCCACCCAAAAGACGCCTTGACTGAAGCAGCCAAAACATTGATTCATCACTTCATGTTATTCTCTGACGAAAGAATAACACTGGAAGCCGACGAAATCGCTCAATCCGATTCTTATGATGAAGAATCATTACACATGAGACAGCTATTGAAAACTAAATTAGTTGATATGGACTTGTCTGTGAGAGCATTAAATTGTTTGAAGGCAGCTGAAGTAGATACTTTAGGCGACTTAGTAACATTTAGCAGAAGCGATTTGATGAAATTCAGAAACTTCGGGAAAAAATCTTTGGCAGAGTTGGAAGAACTTGTTGAAGTCAAAGGATTAGATTTCGGAATGGATCTCTCAAAATATAAATTAGATAAAGAATAAGTTGGACTATATAGTCCTAATTCCAAAAGAAAATGAGACACGGAAAAAAAGTATATAAACTAGGAAGAAAAACCGGACACAGACGTGCGTTGTTGGCAAATATGTCTAGTTCATTAATTGAACACAAACGTATCAATACTACTTTGACCAAAGCTAAAGCTCTTCAGCAATTCGTTGAACCTTTGGTAACCAAAGCGAAAACTGACGACACACATAACCGAAGAGTAGTTTTCTCTTACGTAAGAGATAAACATGCGGTTACTGAGTTGTTCAGAACAATTGCTCCGAAAGTAGGTGACCGTCCGGGAGGATACACACGTATCATCAAATTAGGGAATCGTCTTGGTGACAACGCTGAGATGGCAATGATTGAATTTGTAGATTTCAACGAGTTGTACAACGCTGACAAAAAAGAAGCGAAGAAAACAACACGTAGAGGTAGAAGAAAATCTACAAAAACAGAAGAAGTTGCAGCCGAAACTACTGAAGTGGAAAACAAAGTAGAAGAAGCAACCGATACTGAAACTAAAGAAACCAAAGAATAATGATAATTGGTTTTTAAAATAAGAAAAGGGCAAACGCAATTAATGTTTGTCCTTTTTTTTGCCAAAATTTGAACAATCAAAAATAAGATATGAAATACCAACACAGAAAAAGAGCGATTATATTACTCGAAGATGGTACTATCTTCTACGGAAAATCAGTAGGTATTGAAGGAACAACTTTCGGGGAAATATGTTTCAATACCGGAGTAACTGGCTATCAGGAAATTTTTACAGACCCGTCTTATTACAAACAAATCATGGTTTCGACCACTGCACATGTCGGGAATTATGGCGTAACCGATGTCGATACCGATTCGTCAGACATTCAGATAGCAGGTTTAGTTTGCCGGAATTTTAGCTATACCTATTCCAGACCCGCAGCCACAGATTCTTTGTACAATTATTTTGAGAAAAAAGGATTGGTTGCCGTTTCTGATGTTGATACCAGAGCATTAACTGCCCATATTCGCGATAATGGTGCGATGAATGCTGTCATTTCTACCGATGGAAAGTCTGTAGAAGAGTTGAAAGCATTATTGACAGAAGTGCCAAGTATGGAGGGTATGGAATTGGCATCAAAAGTTTCTACCAAAGAGCCTTATTTCTTCGGAGAGGAAAATGCGACTTACAAAGTTGCTGCGATGGATTTTGGTATCAAAACAAACATCTTGAGATGCCTCGCAGAAAGAGATTGCTATGTCAAAGTATTCCCATACAACAGCACCAAAGAGCAACTCGACAGTTTTAATCCGGACGGATACTTCTTGTCTAACGGACCGGGCGACCCGCAGCCGCTGACCGAGGTGGTTAAAGAAGTAACCAAAATTATCCAGTCAAGCAAGCCGGTTTTTGGTATCTGTCTGGGACATCAGCTCATCGCACTTTCTCATGGCGTGAACACCTATAAAATGTTTAACGGCCACCGCGGAATCAACCACCCGGTAATGAACATCAACACCGGAAAAGGAGAAATCACTTCTCAGAATCACGGTTTTGCCGTAGTGCGTGAAGAGGTCGAAAACCACGCTGATTTAGAGATTTCTCACTACCATATCAACGATAATACCGTGGCAGGAATACGGTTGAAAAACAAACCGATCTTTTCGGTACAATACCACCCCGAAGCCAGTCCGGGACCACACGATTCCCGTTATTTGTTTGATGATTTTGTAGAAAATATGAAAGCACAAAAACAAGGGTAAATAATATGTAAAGCCGGAAGAAATTCCGGTTTTTTTGTTTTTCTGTAAGTTGTTTTTATCTAAAAATTTGTTTTAACTCATAATTGTTGCGATATTGTGAAGAATAAAAATTATTATCATGAAAAAAATAATTATTTTATTAACCATTTTTACCGTTTTTTATTCTTGTAAAAATGAACAAACAGAAAAAATAGAAAAGCCAATATTGAGCGAAGAAGCGATTACTAATTTTGCTTCTAATATTAATTTTTTTGATACAATCAGGACAGATACCATAGTTTTATTTGAAACGAATAAAATAGCTGACCTGAACCAAAATATTCAGATTCTAGAACAATTTGACAATGAAGTTAAAGGCTTAATCGATGGCTATAAATTTATAAAAGAGGAAAACGCTCCGGAAGTAAATCTGGTCACATACAAATTGAATCATATAAACACAAAAATGTTCATCACAGATTTAGTATTTTGGAATGCCGAAACCAAAACACCTATTGAAGTTATTCCGTATCCTGCCAAACCAGAATTTCCGTTTATGAAATGTCCGGAAGGTTGGTCTGGCGGTCAGGAATACGACGTCGGCGAACTCGTAACTCAGGTAAAAGATATTCTGTCAAAAGAATTAGAAAAAGAGTGTTTGGAAATAAGATTCGTGAATAACCTTTCTCAAACAAAGTTATGTTATAAAACTTGCCAGACCGGCTTGAAATAACTATTCAAATTCTGATGGTTGAAATCCTCCTGCCGAAGATTAAAAACCAAAAAAATAATTACATTTGCAGAACTAAATCATACAACACAATTTTAGATATGAGTACCATTATAAAAATTCACGCCAGACAAATTCTGGATTCACGCGGAAATCCGACCGTCGAAGTAGATGTAGTTACAGAAAACGGCATATTGGGCAGGGCTGCAGTACCTTCCGGAGCATCTACCGGAGAACATGAAGCGGTTGAACTTCGAGACGGAGGGAAAAATTTCATGGGTAAAGGCGTATTGAATGCAGTAAATAATGTAAATACCATTATTGCGGAAAACATTGTAGGGCATAGTGTTTTTGAACAAAATACCATCGACCAGGTGATGATTGACCTTGATGGTACACCAAATAAATCCAACCTCGGAGCGAATGCTATTCTAGGTGTTTCTCTGGCTGTTGCCAAAGCCGCCGCTAACGAACTGGGACTGCCGCTGTATCGCTACATTGGCGGAGTTTCTGCCAACACTTTGCCGGTGCCGATGATGAATATTATCAATGGAGGCTCACATTCCGACGCACCGATTGCGTTTCAGGAATTTATGATTATGCCTGTAAAAGCCGATAATTTTTCCAAAGCTTTACAGATGGGAACAGAAGTGTTTCATCATTTGAAAAAAGTGCTGCACGACCGGAATCTGAGTACAGCAGTAGGCGATGAAGGTGGTTTTGCCCCGACATTGAACGGAACCGAAGATGCTTTGGACAGCATCAAAAAAGCGGTAGAAAATGCCGGATATACTTTCGGGGAAGATATTATGATTGCTTTGGATTGTGCCGCTTCTGAATTTTATGTAAACGGAAAATACGATTATACCAAATTTGAAGGTGACAAAGGCGTGGTGCGTACTGCTGAAGAACAGGCGGAATATCTGGCACAGCTTTGTGAGCAATACCCGATTATCTCTATCGAAGACGGTATGCAGGAAGACGATTGGGCAGGTTGGAAATCATTGACAGATAAAATCGGAAATAATGTACAGTTGGTGGGCGACGACTTGTTTGTAACCAATGTTCGCCGCTTGGAAAAAGGAATTAATGAAAATACGGCAAATTCTATTCTGATTAAAGTAAACCAAATTGGTACGCTCACAGAAACCATTGCGGCAGTAGAAATGGCTCATCGTGCCGGATACACCTCAGTGATGTCACACCGCTCAGGCGAAACTGAAGACAATACTATCGCTGATTTGGCGGTGGCGTTAAATTGTGGACAAATCAAAACCGGTTCGGCGTCACGTTCAGACCGTATGGCAAAATATAACCAGTTGCTTCGCATCGAGGAGGAATTGAATGATGTGGCGTACTATCCGCAGGAAAAAGCTTTTAAAGTAAGTAGATAATAGTAAAGAGTCTATTTAATTTTTTGAGGTCATAATGTGTTTTTAAACTTTGTAAAGGTATTTAAACATGACGCTTGTCATTCCGTAGGAATCTCTGTAAAGATGCTTACAGCATGACGAATAAAACGTTGAATTCAAAATATCGTTGAATTCAACGTTTTGAATATTATCTATTGACCTCTAACATTACAGAAAAAAGTTACCTTTGTAAAAAAATGGTCTATGCAAAAATGGCTGCTTATTTTTTTGTTGATGTCTGTTTCGGTTTTTGCTCAGCGAAAACCGTTGCGAGGCGTTGGCGGAACTGATTTACAGAAAGTAGAATCAAGAGGAATACAACCCGGGAATAATGCCATTCGCACAGATAGCGTAAAAGGAATCCGGACGCAGCTGCAAGACAGTATCCCTCCGATAGAAAGCTATTTAATCAAAGATTATCAGGATTATCTGACGACTTTCGACACGACTTTGACCATTCAAAAACACTACGCAGTCAATTATCTTCGCAGAGATGAATTCGGATTGCTACCTTTTGCCAACGACGGACAAACCTACAATACATTGGATTTCGGTATCGGGCAGTATCAGGCTTATCCCGTTATCGGGTTTGGAGCCAGACAGTTTGCCTATCAGCAGGCGGAAGATGTCAATTATTATCATGTTCCCACGCCAGCGTCTGAGTTGTATTACCGTTCGGCAATTCAGCAAGGACAGACTTTAGACGCTCTTTTTACCACCAATTTAAACGAACAGTTGAATGTTTTTATCGGCTACAAAGGACTTCGTTCCAACGGAAGATATATCAACCAACTGACGAGTAACGGAAATTTCAAAATAGGTGGTTCTTATCTCTCTAAAAACAACAGATACCGACTGAAAACGCATATTGCCGTTCAGGATATTTCTACACAGGAAAACGGTGGAATTACCGACCCGGATTTGTTCCTCAGTAGCGAGGATATTTATTCCAACCGCGAACGTTTGAACGTGTTTTTCAGAGATGCTACTTCGCTGTATAAAGGATTCAGAGGATATTTACAGCATCGCTTTAACTTTGTTCAAACCGAAAATGATAATGCTATGGCATTGAAACACGTTTTTCGCTATGAATATCTGACCAATTCCTTCATGCAGGGCAATACCAATCCCGATAATTATTTTACAGAAAACGACGGCACCCAGCCGGAATCTAACCGGATTGAAAATTATTATGGCAAAAGTTTTTCCAGCAATATCAATGACAAAGTGCGTAACCGGAACTTTTACAATCAATTGGCATTGAGTTATGATAATGGTAAACTGGGCGAATTGTCTTTCGGAATAGAACATTTTGGTTATAATTATTACTATCATTCTCAAATGCTTGGCGAAAGTGGCGAAGTCTTAGTGCCTAATTCGTTGCAGGACGATATGATTAGTGTAGTCGGTAATTATCAGCTGAGAACCAATAAAGTAGATGCTGATTTTTCCGCTCGTCAATCTATAGTAGGCAACACATTGAGTGAGCTGAGCGGATTATTTGCTTATCAGCCCTGGGAAAAGATACAGGTTTTGGCAAAGTATGAATTCATCAGCAAACAGCCTCGTTTTACCCAGCAACTTTTCCAGAGTAACTATGTAGGATACAATTGGTACAACGAATTCAACAACGAAAAGATTAACCGTTTGCAGGCGAATATTCAAACACCTTGGTTGAATATCGGTGCCGATTATCAGCTGTTGCACGACAAAGTGTATTTTAGCCTGGATAATCCTCCGGTTGATAACCAAAACAGAATCCGTCAGGTTGTTCTCGCCCCAAAACAATACAGCAAAGCGATAAATTATCTGGGAATCAGATTACAGAAGGAATTTACATTCGGGAAATTTGCTTTAGATAATACCGTGTTGTATCAGGTGGTTACACAAGACGAAAATGTGTTGAACCTGCCTAAGTTTACAACAAGAAACACGCTTTATTATTCCGACTATTGGTTTGACAAAGCATTGTTTCTGCAAACAGGTTTTACTTTCCAGTATTTTACTGAATATTATGCCGACGGTTATCTGCCGGTTATCGGAGATTTCTATACCCAAACTCACAGCAAAATTGGGAATTACCCGGTGCTGGATTTTTTCTTTAATGCCAAAATCCGTACAGCGAGGGTGTTTCTTAAAGTTGAAAACTTCAACCAGAAACTGATGAAAAAGAACAAGCATTACGCTGCACCGGGTTATCCGTACCGTGATATGACAATCCGCATCGGGATAATATGGGATTTCTTTAGTTAAGAAAAATCCTTTATTCTGAAGTAAAAACCACGCATAAAATAACCGAAAGAGGAATTTAAGCAGATTCTTATTACCTTTGCCCACATTAAAGCATAAGATGATGAACTACGCAAAAAATATATTGGAAACCATTGGTAACACGCCTTTGGTGCAAATCAATCATATTACCAAAGAACTGCCTTGTCAGGTATTGGCAAAAGTTGAGTATTTTAATCCGGGGCATTCCTGTAAAGACCGCATGGCTTTAAAAATGGTTGAAGATGCCGAAAAAGACGGGCGTTTACAGCCGGGAGGAACTATCATCGAAGGTACATCAGGCAACACCGGAATGGGTTTAGCTTTAGCAGCCATTGTGAAAGGTTATAAACTGATTTGCGTAATCTCAGACAAACAATCCAAAGAAAAAATGGATATTCTGCGGGCTGTCGGGGCAGAAGTGGTGGTTTGTCCTACCAATGTTGAACCAGAAGACCCACGTTCGTATTATTCGGTTTCTAAGCGATTGGCGGAAGAAACGCCTAATTCGTGGTATGTGAATCAATACGACAATCCGTCCAACACACAGGCAAACTATGAGCAAACTGGTCCCGAAATCTGGGAGCAAACCAGAGGTCGCATAACGCATTTTGTAGTGGGGGTGGGAACTGGCGGAACCATATCCGGAATCGGGAAATACTTGAAAGAACAAAATCCGAATGTGAAAATATGGGGAGTCGATACTTATGGCTCGGTGTTTAAAAAATATCACGAAACCGGTGTTTTTGACGAAAATGAAATTTATCCATATGTAACTGAGGGAATCGGCGAGGACATTCTGCCCGAAAATGTAGATTTCTCTATCATCGACGGCTTTACAAAAGTAACCGACAAAGACGCCGCGGTTTACACACGTCGTTTGGCAAAAGAAGAAGGGTTGTTTGTCGGTATGTCGGCAGGTTCAGCAATTAAAGGTGTTTTACAGTTTAAGGAACATTTCAAACCTGATGATGTAGTCGTAGTTTTGTTCCATGATTCAGGTTCGCGGTATGTAGCCAAAATCTTTAATGACGACTGGATGAAAGAAATGGGATATTTGGATTAACTATTGTCTAATTATAAACCTGTTGTGCATTTAGGAAACGAAAAATATCAACTAACGTCACTTCGAGTGAGATTTCTGTAACGAAGTGGAAGAAATTTTGTATCGAGAAGTCTTTTTATTTAGTTCTCGATACAAAATCTTTCAGATTTTTA
>Ga0180217_1001123_pt1 | contig 31838 bp, 40 predicted proteins | sample eDN3rd37CBELigOP_FD_128521 | JGI IMG/M metagenome (GOLD analysis project Ga0180217, IMG submission 128521) | Enriched Organic Plus compost microbial communities from Emeryville, California, USA - eDNA 3rd pass 37_C BE-Lig OP (version 2) (version 2) ... | reverse complement strand
TCCTCGATTCGTCCTCGAGGTCAGGCCCGCCTCGCGCGAGGTCGTCGTCGGGCCGAAGGAGGCGCTCGCGGTGTCGACGCTGCGCGGGATTCGCGCCTCGTGGGCCGGCGCCGACCCCGCCGCATCGGGCCTCGCGTCCGCGCTCGAGGACTGGTGGGCGTGCGATGTGCAGGTGCGCGCCCACGCCGAGCCGGTCCGGGGGCGCGCGAGGGCGACCGGCCCCGCGGAGCTCGAGATCGCGCTCGATCGCCCGGTCGAGGGGGTCGCGCCCGGCCAGACCGCCGTCCTCTACTCGGGGACGCGCGTCCTCGGGCAGTGCACGATCGCCGCGACGGGTTGAATCGACGCGCCCGCGTGTCGGCCGCCGTGTCTAGGCTTGGCGTGTGGTCGAGACCGAGGTCATCGAGCCGGCTGCGGACCCCGGCTTCGACGCGGCCCGCGCCGAGGCGGAGCGGCTCACGGCGCTCATCCTCGAGCTGCGCGAGGCGTACTACGGGCGAGACGAGTCGCTCGTCTCCGACGCCGAGTACGACGAGCTCATCCGGCGGCTCGAGTCGCTCGAGGCCGAGTTCCCGGCGCTTCGGAGCCAGGACAGCCCCACGCAGCGCGTCGGCGCCGCGACGCGGTCCCTCTTCTCGCCCGTCGTCCATGCCGAGCGCATGCTGTCGCTCGACAACGTGTTCTCGATCGCCGAGTTCGAGGCGTGGGCCGCTCGAGTCGAGCGCGACGCGGGCCGACCCGTCCGGTGGCTGTGCGAGCTGAAGATCGACGGGCTCGCGATCTCGCTCCGCTACGACCGCGGACGGCTCACGAGCGCCGCGACGCGCGGCGACGGCGTCACGGGGGAGGACGTCACCGAGAACGTCCTGCGGATCCCCGGCATCCCCGATCGGCTCGCCGGGACGGGCCACCCGCCGCTCGTCGAGGTGCGGGGGGAGGTGTACTTCCCGGTCGCCGCGTTCCACGAGCTCAACGCTGAGCAGGAGGCGGCGGGGGAGCGCGTCTTCGCGAACCCGCGGAACGCGGCGAGCGGCTCCCTGCGCCAGAAGTCGGAGGGTAAGAGCGCGGCGGCCCTCGATCTCATGCGCCGACGGCTCACCCGGCTCAAAATGCTCGTGCACGGGATCGGCGCATGGCCCGACCCGCCGGTCGCCGCCCAGAGCGAGGTGTACGCGCTCCTCGAGTCCTGGGGCCTGCCGACGAGCGCGCACGCGAAGACGGTCACGAGCATCGCCGCGGCGAGCGAGTACATCGAGCATTTCGGCGAGCACCGCCACGCCGTCGAGCACGAGATCGACGGCGTCGTCGTCAAGGTCGACGAGCTCGCGCTGCACAGCGAGCTCGGCTCCACGTCGCGCGCGCCGCGCTGGGCGATCGCGTACAAGTACCCGCCGGAGCAGGTCCAGACGAAGCTCCTCGACATCGTCGTGTCGGTCGGGCGGACCGGTCGGGCGACCCCCTTCGCCGTCATGGCGCCCGCGCGGGTCGCGGGCTCGGTCGTCCGACAGGCGACGCTCCACAACCAGGACGTCGTCAAGGCGAAGGGCGTCCTCATCGGCGACACGGTCGTCATCCGCAAGGCCGGCGACGTCATCCCGGAAGTGCTCGGGCCGGTCGTCGAGCTGCGCGACGGGACGGAGCGGGCCTTCGTCATGCCGAGCGAGTGCCCCGAGTGCGGTTCGACGCTCGCGCCCGCGAAGGAAGGCGACATCGACCTGCGATGCCCGAACGCCCGCTCGTGCCCGGCGCAAGTGCGCGGCCGCGTCGAGCACATCGGCTCGCGCGGCGCCCTCGACATCGAGGGGCTCGGCGAGGTCTCGGCCGCCGCGCTCACGCAGCCGCTCGTCCCCGAGCGTCCGCCGCTCGAGACCGAGGCCGGCCTCTTCGACCTCACGCTCGACGACCTCCTCCCGATCGAAGTCGTCGTGCGCGACGCCGAGACGGGCCTGCCGAAGCTCGACGCCGACGGCGAGACGGTGCGCGTGACCCCATTCCGCAAGGTCGTGCGGCCCGCGCGCAAGACGCAGCCGGCCGAGTTCGGCCCCTCGGCCGCCGCCGAGCTCCTCCTCGCGGAGCTCGAGAAGGCGAAGACGAAGGACCTGTGGCGGATGCTCGTCGCGCTCAACATCCGGCACGTCGGCCCCGTCGCCGCTCGCGCGCTCGCGGCCTGGTTCGGCTCGCTCGATGCGATCCGTGCCGCCGACCGCGCCGAGCTCGCCGCGGTCGAGGGCGTGGGGCCGATCATCGCCGACGCGGTCAAGGAGTGGTTCGAGGTCGACTGGCACGTCGAGATCGTCGAGCGCTGGGCCGCCGCGGGGGTCCGCTTCGCGATCCCCGGCCACCCCGGCCCGGGGGCGGCCGCCGCGGCGGGCGGCGTCCTCGCCGGGCTCACGATCGTCGTGACCGGGTCGATCGAGGGCTTCTCGCGCGAGGGCGCCGAGGAGGCGATCCTCGCCGGGGGCGGCAAGGCCGCCGGGTCCGTATCGAAGAGGACCGACTTCGTCGTCGCCGGGCCGGGCGCCGGCTCGAAGCTCGCGAAGGCGGAGGCCCTCGGCATTCCGATCCTCGACGCGGACGGCTTCAAGCGACTGCTCGCCGAGGGTCCCGCGGCGGCCAAGGAGGCATGACGTGACGCAATGGCTGTACCGGCTCGACCCCGTCCGGCCCGAGATGGTCGCCGACGCGACGGATGAGGAGCGCGCGATCGTCGCCGAGCATCTCGACTACCTGCGGCGTCTCGCGGGCGCGGGCGTCGTCCTCCTCGCCGGGCGCACGACGGGCGAGCCTGTGTCGGACGTCCACGGCGTCGTCGTCCTCGACGCGGATGACGAGGCCGCCGCGCACGCCGTGATGGCCGCGGATCCGGCCGTCGTCCATGGGGTGATGCGCGCGACGCTGCACCCGTTCCGACTCGCCGTCACGCGCGAGGGCTGGGGCCTCGAGTGAGCTTCGTGCTCGAGCGACTCCGCATGGACACGCGGCGACGCGCGGTCGTCGTGCGCGACGTGCAGCGCCTCACCCCGGCCTATCACCGCGTCGTCTTCGAAGGCGAGGAGCTCGAGGGCTTCGCCTCGCCCGGCGCGGACGACCACATCAAGATCTTCTGGGGTGAGGAGTCGCGGGAGTTCACGCCGGCCGAAGTCGGCGAGGGCCGGCTCGCGGTCGACTTCGTGCTCCACGGCGCCGGCCTCGCCTCGACGTGGGCGCAGCGGGCTCGGCCCGGCGACGGCGTCGTCATCGGCGGGCCCCGCGGGTCGCTGCTCGTCCGCGGCGAGCCCGACTGGTGGCTGCTCGCCGGAGACCTCACGGCGCTGCCCGCCATCCGTCGGCGAGCTGCGGAGGCGCTCCCCGGGACGCCCGTCGACGTCATCGTGCTCGCCGACTCGCCCGACGACGTGCAGCCCGTCGAGTCGCCGGGCGACCTTCGAGTCCGATGGGTCCATCCCGCAGCGGGCGCCCCCAGCGGAGACGTGACGCCGCTCATCGACGTGCTCGACGCCCTGCCGCCGAGGGCCGGGCACGGCTTCGCGTTCGTCGCGGCGGAGCAGTCGATCGTCAAGCCCGCGCGCGAACGCTTCGACGCTCGCGGCGTGCCGCTCGAGCATTCCGTCGTCAAGGGCTACTGGAAACGAGGCTCGGAGGCCGGGCACTAGCGATCAGTAGACTTCTCGGGTGCCCGAGATCACCCCCGACGTCGTCCGCCATCTCGCCGGGCTCGCCCGAATCGCGCTGACCGACGAGGAGATCCGGACGCTTACGCCGCAGCTCGACGTCATCGTCGAGAGCGTCGCGAAGGTGCGCGAAGTGGCGACCTCCGACGTGCCGGCGACGAGCCACCCGATCCCGCTCTCGAACGTCTTCCGACCCGATGTCCCGGGCGAGACGCTCACGCCGCAGGAGGCGCTCGCGGGCGCGCCGGAGCACGACGGCAGCCGGTTCCGCGTGAGCGCGATCCTCGGGGAGGAGCAGTGACCGAGGAGCTCGTCCGCAAGAGCGCCGCCGAGCTCGGCGCGCTGCTCGCCGCGCGCGAGATCTCCGCCGAGGAGGTGACGCGCGCCCACCTCGACCGAATCGCCGCCGTCGACGGCGATGTCCACGCGTTCCTCCACGTCTCGAACGCCGCGCTCGGCACGGCGGCCGCGATCGACGCGGCACGCGGGGACGGCGCGGAGCTCGGCCCGCTCGCGGGGGTCCCCGTCGCGATCAAGGACGTCCTGTGCACGCTCGACATGCCTTCGACCGCCGGTTCGCGCATCCTCGAGGGCTGGGTGCCGCCGTATGACGCGACGCCCGTGAGCCGCATGCGCAAGGCGGGGCTCGTGCCGCTCGGGAAGACGAACATGGACGAGTTCGCGATGGGCTCCTCGACCGAGCACTCGGCGTTCGGCCCGACGCGCAATCCGTGGGATCTCGATCGCATCCCCGGCGGGTCGGGCGGGGGCTCGGCGGCGGCGGTCGCGGCCTTCGAGGCACCGCTCGCGCTCGGCTCCGACACCGGCGGGTCGATCCGCCAGCCGGCTGCCGTCACGGGAACCGTCGGCGTGAAGCCGACGTACGGCGGGGTCTCGCGCTACGGCGCGATCGCGCTCGCCTCCTCGCTCGACCAGGTCGGACCCGTGTCGCGCACGGTGCTCGATGCCGCGCTCCTGCACGACGTCATCGGCGGACACGACCCGCGCGATTCGACGTCGATCGACGAGGAATGGCCGTCGTTCGCGGCCGCGGCGCGCGCCGGCGCGGAGGCCGAGTCGCTCAAGGGGCTGCGCGTCGGGGTCGTCAAGGAGCTGGACAGCCCGGGCTTCCAGGCGGGCGTCTCGCAGCGGTTCCACGAGGCCCTCGAACTCCTCACCGCGGCCGGCGCCGAGATCGTCGAGGTCAGCGCCCCGCACTTCGAGTACGCGGTCGCGGCGTACTACGTCATCCTGCCCGCCGAGGCCTCGAGCAACCTCGCGAAGTTCGACTCGGTCCGCTTCGGCCTCCGCGTGACGCCGCCCGGGGGCTGGACGGTCGAGGACGTGATGGCCGCCACTCGCGAGGCGGGCTTCGGGGCCGAGGTCAAACGACGCATCATCCTCGGCACGTATGCGCTCTCGGCGGGCTACTACGAGGCGTATTACGGGAGCGCACAGAAGGTCCGCACCCTCATCCAGCGGGACTTCGCCGCGGCATTCGACCACGCCGACGTCCTCGTCTCCCCGGCCGCGCCGACGACCGCATTCCGCATCGGTGAGAAGGTCGACGACCCCATGGCGATGTACCTCAACGACGTCACGACGATCCCCGCGAACCTCGCGGGCATCCCGGGCATGGCGCTGCCCGCCGGTCTCGCCCCGGAGGACGGGCTGCCCGTCGGCTTCCAGGTCATGGCGCCCGCGCGCGAGGACGCGAGGCTCTACCGCGTGGGCGCGACGCTCGAGCGGCTCCTCGGCGAGCGCTGGGGTGGGCCGATCCTCGACAAGGCGCCGGCGCTCGGCTGAGCTCGAGCGCGATGCCGATCGCGCTGGTGCCGCGCGCCGCCGCCCCACCGCCCATCAGAACGCGACACCCCACAGGTACTCCTCGCCGTTCGGCCGCAACCACCGCACGACGAGCCGGCTCGAGCGCGCGAGATCGCGCCCGCCCACTCGGACCTCGAGGGACGATCCCGGGTCGAGCCGCGGGGTGAGCGGTGCCGCGACGACGCCGGGTCCGTCCATCTCGACTCGCACCCACCGCAGCGGTTCGGCGCTCTCATTCACGAGCCGGTAACGAGGGGCGCGGCTGCGATCGATTCGGAACGGCACCGGGTACGACTCCATGCCGAGACGGTAGGGACGGCGAGGGACACCGCGGGCGCTTGCCTGGGGATGAATCGCGGTCGCGCGGCCCTGTGGAGCGACCTCCTCCCGCGGGTCGTTCGAAGCCGCTCGCCTAGGATCGAAGGCATGGCGCGCGCTGCACTCATGGACTTCGACGAGGCGATCGAGCGCTTCGAGCCGACGCTCGGCTTCGAGGTCCACGTCGAGCTCTCGACCCGCACGAAGATGTTCTCGGACGCACCGAACCCCGCGAACTCCGAGTTCCACGGCGCCGCTCCGAACACGCTCGTCACGCCCGTGTGCCTCGGTCTGCCGGGGAGCCTCCCCGTCGTCAACGAGCAGGCCGTCGAATACGCGATCAGCCTCGGTCGCGCGCTCGGCTGCCGGATCGCGCCGTCGAGCCGGTTCGCGCGCAAGAACTACTTCTACCCGGATCTCGCGAAGAACTACCAGATCAGCCAGTACGACGAGCCGATCGCGTTCGACGGGAGCCTCGACGTCGAGCTCGCGGACGGCCGGACGTTCACGATCGGGATCGAACGCGCGCACATGGAGGAGGATGCGGGCAAGCTCACGCACGTCGGCGGCGCGACGGGGCGCATCCATGGCGCCGAGTACTCCCTCGTCGACTACAACCGCGCGGGCGTCCCGCTCGTCGAGATCGTCACGAAGACGATCCACGGCGCCGGCGGCGACGCGCCCGAGCTCGCGCGTGCCTACGTCGCGACCGTCAGGGACATCGTCCTCGCGCTCGGCATCTCGGAGGCGCGCATGGAGCGCGGCAACCTCCGCTGCGACGCGAACGTCTCGCTCGCGCCGCGGGGCAGCGGGCGGCTCGGCGTCCGCACCGAGACGAAGAACGTCAACTCGCTGCGGAGCGTCGAGCGCGCGATCCGCTACGAGATCCAGCGGCAGGCGGCGATCCTCGCCGACGGCGGCGAGATCGTGCAGGAGACCCGCCACTGGCACGAGGACACGGGCACGACGAGCCCGGGTCGCCCGAAGTCGGACGCCGACGACTACCGCTACTTCCCCGAGCCGGACCTAGTACCAGTCGAACCCTCGCCCGTCCTCATCGAGCGCCTGCGCGCCGCACTCCCGGAGCCGCCCGCGGCGCGACGTCGGCGGCTCAAGCGCGAGTGGGGATTCACGGACCTCGAATTCCAGGACGTCGCCAACGGCGGACTCCTCGCCGAGGTCGAGGCGACGGTCGCTGCGGGAGCGGCGCCCGCGCAGGCCCGCAAGTGGTGGACGGGCGAGATCACACGCATCGCGAACGCCTCCGATCGCGAGCCAGGCGACCTCGTGTCGCCGACGCACGTCGCCGAGCTCGTCGCGCTCGTCGAATCCGGGGCGCTCACCGACCGGCTCGCCCGTCAAGTGCTCGAGGGCGTCGTCGCCGGCGAAGGCTCGCCGGCCGAGGTCGTCGAGCGGCGCGGACTCGCGGTCGTGTCGGACGACTCCGCGCTCGTCGCGGCGATCGACGAGGCGCTCGCGGCGCAGCCGGATGTCCTCGAGAAGATCCGGGACGGCAAGGTCCAGGCCGCGGGCGCGATCATCGGCGCGGTCATGAAGGCGATGCAGGGGAAGGCCGACGCCGCGCGCGTGCGCGAGCTCGTCCTCGAGCGCGCGAGCCGGTAGGTGCCGCGCTACGCGTTCGCCGGCGAGCTGTGGCGATGGAGCGCCCGGCGCGATTCGTGGTTCTTCGTCACGGTGCCCGCGGACGCCTCCGAGGAGATCCGCGCGATTCCGCGCCCGCCGCGGGGCTTCGGCGGCGTCCGCGTCGCGGTCGAGGTCGGCCGCTCCCGCTGGGAGACGTCGATATTCCCCGACGCGAAGGCGGGGGCGTACGTCCTGCCGATGAAGCGCCAGATTCTCCGGGCGGAGGGCATCGAGGAGGGCGACATGGTCGAGGTCGCGATCACCCTGGTCTGACGTCAGGCCCAGATGCGGCGGTCGGCCGGATACGCGGCGGGCGCGCCGAACGTCACGGCGCCCCCGAGCGCGGGACGGCGGTACGGCTGGATGAGGGACAGCGCGGTCCCTTCGCGATGCTCGATCCAGATCTCGACCGCGTCCTTCCGCGCCTTCGCGAGTCGAGTCGGCGCGACGAGCGCGACCGCGTGCGTCACGTGCGCCGTTCGCCGGAGGAGCTCGATCGCGTCGTCCGCGACCGCCGCGGGCGAGGCTGCGCGCGGGAGGTGCGACGCGTTGTGGTCGAGCCGCAGCACGCTGCCCGCGAAGTTCACGACGAGCGGGACGGGAGGGAAGACGCCCGCTCGGGCGAGCGAGTCCCGGCCGATCGCGAGGCCGGCGTCGACGAGGAGCTGGACGTCCTCGAGGGCGGCACGGGTGAGCGCATCCCTCCACGACGCCATGCGGACACGCTAGCGGAAACTAGCGGGCGGGCCGGGTGACCTGATCCGCGAAGCCGAGCACGCGTTCGACGAGTCCCGCCGCCCGGGCCGCGAGCAGGTCGCCCGCGTCGGGCGACCACGGCGACGAGGCCGGCATGAGCCGGATCTTGTGCGAGCAGCCGAGGTCGTCGCAGATGTACGTGCCGACCGAGGCGCCGTCGCGGCCCGGCTGGCCCGCGCGAGCTGCCGAGAACATCGAGACCTGGACGGCGGGCTGCGTCGCCCGGCACAGCGAGCACATCGCGGGAATGCCGGTGCGCCCCGCCGGGTCCGCGCGACGAACGACGATGCCGACCGGCGCTCCCGGAGCGTCGATGACGATGTAGCCGCGGGAGGCGAGGCTCGGGTCGCGCCACCCGAGGTACTCGCGGTCCTCCCAGATGACCTCGTGGAGGCCGGGGAGCGGGATCCTCGCCGACTCCTCCGGCTCGACGTTGACGAAGCTCGTCCGGATCTCCTCCGCCGTCAGCACTCGCATTCCGTCAGACTAACCGGCGCCCCCGAACCAGTCCTGACACCTCGACGCCTCGAAGCAGTGGGAGGATCGTTCCGTGTCCGCGCCGAGACGGCTTCCACGCGCCCTCGCGCCTCTCGCGCGTCGGGACTACGCGCTCCTCGCCGCCGCGCTCACGCTGTCCCTCTTCGGCGGCGGCGTGTGGCTCGTCGCGATGGTCGGAGCGGTCTTCGCGATCGATGGGACGCCCGCCGACCTCTCGCTCATCGCCGCGGGGAACGCCGGCGGCATGATCGTCGCGGTGCTGTTCGGCGGCGTGCTCGCCGACCGGCTCCCGCAGCAGCGCATTCTCGTCGTCGTCGAGATCGCGCGCACCGCGATCGTCGCGATCGTCATCGCGCTCGGCCTCGCCGACGCGCTCGAGATCTGGCATCTCGCGCTCGCGTCGCTCGGACTCGGCATCGCCGAGGGCATGTTCTACCCGGCGTACTCGGCCCTCATGCCGCGCATCCTCGACAAGGACAAGCTCCTCGCCGCGAACGGGCTCGAGGGCATGCTCCGCCCGCTCGCGCACGACGCGGCCGGTCCCGCGCTCTCCGGGCTCGCGATCGCCGCGATGTCGCCGGTCGCCGCATTCGCCCTCATCGCGGTGACCCAGCTCGGCGCGATCGCGCTGCTGCTCGGGATCCGCGATGTCCCGCCGCTCGAGCGGGCCGACGACGACGGCGATGCCGGCCCGCGAGGGCTGGCAGGCCTGTTCCGCGACCTGTGGCTGGGGGTTCGGTACATGGTGCGGACGCCGTGGCTGCTGTGGACGCTCCTGTACGCGTGCGTCGTCGTGCTCCTCGTCATGGGCCCGCTCGAGGTGCTCCTGCCGTTCGCCGTCCGCGACCAGACGGGGGGCGGGACGATCGAGTACTCGATCGTGCTCGCCGCCTTCGGGATCGGGGCCGCGCTCGGCTCGCTCATCGTCGCCTCGCTGCGGCTCCCGCGGCGCTATCTGACGATCATGAACGCGCTGTGGGCGGTCGGTCTCGTGCCGTTCGCCCTGACGGGGTTCGTCGGCGAGCTCTGGATCCTCGTCGTGATCGCCGCGGTCGCCGGCGGGATGATGCAGGCGGCGAGCGTCATCTGGGGGACGATCCTCCAGCGGAGGGTGCCGCGGGACTTCCTCGGCCGCGTCTCGAGCCTCGACTTCTTCGTGTCGCTCACGCTCATGCCGGTCTCGATGGCGCTCGCGGGCCCGGTCGGCGAGTCGATCGGCATCGCGACGGTGTTCCTCATCGTCGGCACGCTCCCGGTCCCGATCGCGATCATCGCGATCCTCGCGGCGCGCATGCACCGGGACGAGCTCGCGCACCCGCTGCGCGACGACGACGCGCGGATCGAGCCCGCCTCACAGGAGATGCTCGGCCCCGACGCCCCCATTCACGGCTAGGTTCACAACCGGAGCCAAGCATTCCGTGGCGACAATGGGTGCATGGTCCGCTCGCACCCTGTCCTCGCGTGCGTGACCGCCCTCTACATCGCCGCGATCGTCGTCTTCACCTTCGCGATGCCGTCGGATGCGACCGGGGCGCCGTCGCCGTGGTGGTCCTTCGGGACGTTCCTCTTCGTCGGCCTCCTCCTCGCGCTGCTCTCGCGCGCGTGGCGCTGGTGGGTCGCGCTCGGGTTCTCCTGGCTCGGGGCCGCTTGGGTCGAGGCGGCGCAAGCGGTGTGGCTCCCGGGTCGGGCGCGAGTCGAGGATGTCGTCCTCGGTTGTCTCGGCGGCCTCATCGGCGTCTCGCTCGTCGTCGCCTACCGCGCATTCCTCGCCGGTCGGCTCCGGGCGAGCATCCGGCCGCGGGAGCGCGCTTCGACGCGCCCCGGCGTCACCGCAACTGCGGGAGGACCTCCGTCGCGATGAACTCGACCTGGTCGAGGTCCCGCATGTCCTGCAGCTGCAGGTAGAACCGCGTCACGCCGATCTCGGCGAGCCGGCCGATGGCGTCGACGGCCTCCGCGGCCGAGCCCGCGATGCCCGTCTTGCGGAGCCGGTCGGCCGTCGCCTGGGCGGCGTCGGCGCGACGCTCGACGTCGGCCTCGGTGGGGCCGACCGCGGTCGTCGCGGCGATCGAGAACACCATCGCCGAGTGGTCGCGTCCGATGGCCTCCGCGGCCGCGCGCACGCGGGCGATCCGGTCGGCGACGAAGCCGGTGTCGACGCTGAAGGCGTTGTACTCGTCGGCGAATCGGGCGGCGATCGCCGGCGTGCGCTCCGGCCCGCCGCCGCCGACGATGATCGGAATGCGCGGCTGGGTGGGCTTCGGGAGCGCCGGGCTGTCGACGAGCGTGTAGTGCTCGCCGGAATGGCTGAACGTCTCGCCGACGGGCGTCGACCACAGCCCCGTGATGACCTCGAGCTGCTCCTCGAACCGATCGAACCGCTTCGCCGGGAACGGGAAGCCGTAGGCCCGGTGCTCCGCCTCGAACCACCCGGTCCCGAGGCCGAGCTCGACGCGCCCGCCTGACATCTCGTCGACCTGGGCGACCTGGATCGCGAGGAGCGAGGGGTGGCGGAACGTCGCGGAGCTCACGAGCGTGCCGAGCCGGATCCGCGAGGTCCGGGTCGCGATCGCGCCGAGCGTGACCCACGAGTCGGTCGGGCCGGGCAGGCCGCCCCGGCGCAGGTCCATCGCGAGGAAGTGGTCGGATCGGAAGAACGCGTCGAAGCCGAGCGCCTCGGCGGCCTCGGCGATGCGGAGCTGGTCGCCGAACGTGGCGCCCTGCTGCGGCTCGGTGAAGATGCGGAAATCCATGTCGCCCAGCCTAGGCACGCCCACGGGCGGCGAGTCGTGCATAGAATCGGGGACGACAACACGGGAGCCCGGTGTGCCGGGCTGAGAGGAAGCTGCTCCAAGCTTCGACCGTCGAACCTGCTCCGGGTAATGCCGGCGAAGGAAGGGAATCGAATGCACGCATCCACGTCCGCCAGTCCGCGCCGCTTCTCGTGGCGCGTCGTCGACATCGTCGTCGCGAGCGCGATCGCGATCGTCTGCGGCGTCATCTTCTGGGGCTGGAACATCGGCTACGAGGTGCCGGGCGGCGCGCTCGAGGCGGTCGTCCCCGGTCTCTCCGGCCTCCTCGCCGGGCCGTGGCTCCTCGCCGCGGTCCTCGGCGGCATCGTCATCCGCAAGCCCGGTGCCGCGCTCTACGTCGAGGTCGTCGCGGCGACGTTCTCGATGCTCATCGGCGCGAAGTGGGGCGTCGACACGCTCCTCTCGGGGATCCTGCAGGGACTCGGCGCCGAGCTCGTGTTCGCGATCTTCCTCTACCGTCGCTTCGGCATCCTCGTGTCGATGCTCGCGGGCGCCGCCGCGGCCGCGCTCGAGATCCCGCACCAGCTCATCGTCTGGTACGCCGACGCGACGATCGAGTGGAAGCTCCTCTACTCGGCGGGCATGCTCGTCTCCGGCGCGATCGTCGCCGGCGTCGGCGGGTGGGCGATCGCGCGCGGGCTCGCGGCGACGGGCGCGCTGCGGCGGTTCGCGGCGGGTCGCGAGAGGGTCGCCGACGTCTGAGTCGCGGCCCGCGGCGGTCCGTGCGACGTCGTGGGGCTGGCGGCACGCCGGCCGCCGCGCCTGGGCCGTCGAGGACCTCGATCTCGAGCTCGAGCCGGGGGAGCGCGTCCTCCTCGTCGCGCCGTCGGGCGGCGGCAAGTCGACGCTCCTCGCGGGCCTCGCGGGCATTCTCGGCGACGCCGAGGACGGGGAGGAGCGCGGTTCGCTCCTCATCGACGGCGTGCCGGCGCGAGCGGCGCGGGGCCGTGCCGGGCTCGTCCTCCAGGACCCGGAGGCGCAGATCGTCATGGCGCGCGTCGGCGACGAGGTCGCGTTCGGCTGCGAGAACCTCGGCGTCCCGAGCGAGGAGATCTGGCCCCGCGTGCGGGACGCGCTCGCGGCGGTCGGGCTCGACGTGCCGCTCGACCATCCGACGAGCCGGCTCTCCGGGGGGCAGAAGCAGCGACTCGCGCTCGCGTGCGCGCTCGCGATGCGCCCCGGACTCCTGCTCCTCGACGAGCCGACCGCGAACCTCGACCCCAATGGCGTCGCGGAGGTGCGCGCCGCGGTCGAGGCGCTCCCGCCGACGACGGTCGTCGTCGTCGACCACCGCACCGAGGTCTGGTCGGACTTCGTCGACCGCACGATCGCACTGCCGGTGAATGCCGCTCCGACGCGCAGCGAGCCGCTCGCGCGCGCCGCGCGACTCGACGCTCCCGCGCGCCCGAGGCAGCGAGCCGTGCGGGCCGGCGGACTCGTCGTGGGGCGCGAGGGCGTCGCGGTGCAGCCGCCCATCGACCTCGAGGTACGCGAGGGCGAGGCGCTCGCGATCGTCGGGCCGAACGGCTCGGGCAAGTCGACGCTCGCGCTCACGCTCGCGGGTCTGCTTCCGAAGCTCGGCGGCGACCTCGACGTGCTCGGGCACGGCGACCCCGCCCGGTGGCGCAGCCGCGACCTGCTCGCTCGCGTCGGGATGGTGTTCCAGAGCCCGGAGCACCAGTTCCTCGCGCGCACCGTCCGGGAGGAGCTCGCGATCGGGCCGCGCGCGCTCGGTCTCCCGCCCGAGCGCGTGCGCGAGCGCGTCGACGAGCTCCTCGAGCGCCTCGGGCTCGACGCGGTCGATCGCGCGCATCCGTTCTCGCTCTCCGGCGGGCAGCAGCGGCGCCTCTCGGTCGGCACCGCGCTCGCCGTCGGGCCGGCGCTCCTCGTGCTCGACGAGCCGACGTTCGGTCAGGACGAGCGCACGTGGCGCGAGCTCGTCGCGCTCCTCGCCGAGGCGCGCGACGTCGGTTCCGCGCTCGTGCTCGTGACGCACGACGAGCGGCTCCCGGACGCGCTCGCGGCGCGCCGCCTCGAGCTGCGGCGGTCCGAGCGGGCGAATGGGGGAGTGGCCGAATGACGTTCAACCCCGTCGCGCGGCTCGCGGCCGCGATCGCGATCGCGGCGATCCTCGCGTGGTCGATCGACCCCGTGTCGGCAGGGGTCGCGCTCGCGCTCGAGCTCGCGCTCGTGCCGTTCCTGCGCATTCCGTGGGGGCGATTCTGGCGCCGCACCGCGCTCGTGTGGATCGCGGCGCCGCTCAGCGCGCTGACGCTCCTCCTGTACGGCGAGCCGTCCGGTCGGCACTGGCTCGACTTCGGGCTCATCCACGTCACGGACGGCTCGATCGTGCTCGCCGTCACGATCGCGCTGCGCGTCCTCGCGCTCGCACTCCCCGCCGTCGTGCTGTTCATCGGCGTCGACCCGACGGCGTTCGCCGACGGTCTCGCGCAGCTCGTGCGCCTCCCGCCCCGGTTCGTGTACGGCGCCCTCGGCGCGCTGCGCCTCGCGGGCGTGTTCCGCGAGGACTACCGGATGCTCGAGCTCGCACGACGCGCTCGAGGGGTCGCGGACCGCGGCCGTGTGCGCCGCGCGCTCGGGGTCGTGTTCGCGATGCTCGTGCTCTCGATCCGACGCGGGAGCGCGCTCGCGACCGCGATGGAGGCGCGGGGATTCGGCGCGCCCGTCCGCAGGACGTTCGCGAGGCGAAGCCGGTTCGGCGCGGCGGATTGGGGCCTCATCGCCGTGGCGCTCGCGATCGCCGCGGTGGGCGCGGGCGCCGCGCTCGCGACCGGCCAGTGGGATCCGATCCTCGGGGGAGCGGCATGAGTGTGCTCGTCCTCGTCGACGGCCGCTCCGGGTCGGGCAAGACGCAGTTCGCCGCCGCGCTCCACGCCGCCTGGCCGGGGAGCAGGTTGCTCCGACTCGACGACGTCTACCCGGGCTGGGCCGGCCTCGATCGCGCCGCGGCGGCCGTCGGCCGACTCGCGCGGGATCCGTCGTGGCGCGAGTGGGACTGGGCGGCGGACCGCCCGGGCAGGCGACGCCGACTGCCGGCACGCGGGCCGCTCATCGTCGAGGGCGTGGGCGCGATCACGCCCCACAGCCGGCGGATGGCGACGCTCGGGATCTGGGTGGAGCTCGAGGAGGCCGAGCGGCGCCGACGCGTGCTCGAGCGCGACGGGACCTCGTGGATCGACCGCTGGGAGGACTGGGCGCGACTCGAATCGCGGCACGAGCGCCGCGATGCACCGCGACGGCTCGCGGATCTCGTCATCCGAGGTCGCGAGGTCGAGGCGAACGTGCCGCGCGTCCTCGCGCGGATCACCCGACGGCGGTGAACGTCCAGGTGCGGTTCGTGCCGCGTCCCTCCATGATGAGCTGACCGCCGTCGCAGATCGTCTCGAGCCCGACCATGTCGTCGATGACGGTCTTCGGGATCTCGACCGGCGGGGGGTCGAGCGGCGTCTCGCCCTGCGTCGCCGTCGTCTCGATCTCGAGCTCCGCCTCCGACCAGTCGCGCGGCACGGCGACCGCGCCGGAGAAGAACACCTGACCCCCCGAGACGCCCGAGACGGTCTGGCGCACTTCCGTCGCCGGGTCGGTCGCGAGCGTCACGACGATCGTGTAGTCCGAGTCGAGGGTGAACGTCCCGTCCATCGTCCAGTCGAGCGTCTGCGCGCCCTCCGCGGCGACGCCCGCGATGCCGCCCACGCCCCGCTCGGCGAGGATCTCCGCGACGACGTTCGCGAGCGCGGAGACATCGAGCGACCAGCGGTGCCCCATCGCGCACGCCTCGATCGCGCTCGGCGTGCGAACGGGCTCCTTGACCTCGAGCACCGCGCACCCGCCGAGCATCGCGCTCGACGCGAGCAGGGCGCCGGCGGCGGCGCCGACTCGTCGCACTGCGGGCACGGGACCTCCGTTCATGACGCGGCGCCGGGGACCGGCGCCGTCTGGAATCCTAACGGGCGAGACCTCGGCGGATCGGACGACGCCCCCGGGCGGCGCCGTCACGCCCAGCCGAGCCGGTGGAGCTGGGCGTCGTCGATGCCGTAGTAGTGCGCGATCTCGTGCACGAGCGTCACATGGATCTCCTCGCGGAGCGACTCGAGGTCGCCCGACGCCGCGAGGAGGGGCTCTCGGTACAGGACGATGCGGTCGGGCAGCTCCCCGAATCCGTACTGGCCGCGTTCCGTGATCGCGACGCCTTCGTAGAGGCCGAGGAGGTCGAGCGAGCCGTCCTCGGGACGATCCTCGACGACGAACACGACGTTCTCGAGTCCGTCGACCATCTCGTCGGGCAGCGCGTCGAGCTCCTCGACGACGAGGCGCTCGAACGCCTCCGCGTCGAGCTCGAGCCGCCCCCGGCTCACCGGCGGGCGCTCACGCGTCGCCCGATTCGTGCGCCGACTCGGCCGTCCGCTCCTCGAGTCGCTCGATCGTCTGGAGCAGGTCCTCCTGGAGGGCGCCGAGCCAGTGGTACGCGCTGCGCAGCCACCGCTCGTCCTCCGTGTCGCCGCGCCCGGTGTCGCCGTCGCGCTCGATCCCGATGCGCGCCGCGAGCACGAGTCGCAGGTCCGTGAGGTGCTGGAGCCAGGCGCGCCGGGCATCCTCGTCGAGCGGTCCCGGCATCGCGACGGCCTGCTCGACGAGCCGCGCGTTCGCGACCTTCTTCGAGATGAGCGCGCGCTCGGTCATCTCGCGCAGCTCCATCGACGCCTCGACGTCGCCGTGCACCGGGTCGGGGAGCAGTCGCGCGAGCGCGGGGTCGCGCGGCGTCGCGCGCCGGGCGCCCGGCTCCTGCGTGCGGGACTCGAGCAGGCGCTGGAGCTCTCGGCTCAAGTGGCGGAACAGGTCGGCGTCGCGCGGGTCCGCACGCAGGACGACGGCGTCGTCCTCGAGCGCGAACGCGATCACGGCTCGCTCCTCGCGGCGGTCGCCCACAGGCCGTACTCGTGCATCGCCTCGGTGTGCCGCTCCATCTCCTCGCGCGGGCCGGTCGCGACGACAGCGCGGCCCTCGTTGTGGACCTTGAGCATGAGCCGCTCGGCCTCCGGTTTCGGGTAGCCGAAGTAGGTCCGGAAGACGTGCGTCACGTAGGACATGAGGTTGACCGGGTCGTTCCAGACGATCGTCATCCACGGCCGGTCGAGGGCGCTGCGGGCATCGGAGTCCGCGAGCTCCTCGGTGCGAGGTCCTTCGGTGATCGTTGCCACTGCTGATCCTCCTGGAGGCATGGTACGACGCGCCGCCGAAGCGGGACGGCGTGCGCACCGTCGCGAACGCGCGAGGCGCGCACCGCATTCCGGATCGCGCGGGGCATCGGGGGATGTGGGGCGACCGACGGGACTCGAACCCGCGACATCCGGCACCACAAGCCAGCGCTCTACCTGCTGAGCTACGGTCGCCACGTCGTCCGTCCGATCGCGCGACCGGCGGCGAGACTCCGACAGTCTAGTACAGCGCGGCGGGTCAGACGCGCTCGGCGAAGGCCTCGACGACGGCGCTCGCGATCGACTGCGCCTCCTCGCTCGTCGGCCCAGGGTCCGCGACGAATGCGGCGCGCCGGTAGTACTCGAGCTCGCGGATCGACTCCCGGATGTCGGCGAGCGCGCGGTGCCCGCCCGATTTCGCCGGGGCGTTGTGCCACACGCGGGGGTACCAGCGCTTCGCGAGCTCCTTGATCGAGGACACGTCGACGCTCCGGTAGTGCAGGTGCGCGTCGACCTCGGGCATGTACTTGCCGAGGAACGAGCGGTCGGTGCCGATCGTGTTGCCCGCGAGCGGGGCCGAGCCCGCCGCGGGCACGAACCGCTTGATGTATGCGAGCACGCGCGCCTGCGCCTCCTCGAGCGTGACGCCGCCCGGGAGCTCCTCGAGGAGCCCGGACGCCGTGTGCATGTCGCGGACGAACTCCGCCATGCCCTCGAGGGCTCGATCGCTCGGCCGGATGACGACGGAGAAGCCCGGATCCACCGCCTGCATGTCGAAATCCGTCACGACGACGGCGACCTCGACGAGCTCGTCGACCTCGAGGTCCAGGCCGGTCATCTCGCAATCGATCCAGACCAGGAGATCAGCCGAGGGCATGCCTCGAGTCTAGGCGTTCGCGCCGACGCGCCCCGCGCCGCGAACGCCCCCGGCTCGCCTCCTTGAGTTCTTGTGATCGTCGCAACACCTGAGTTCTTCAGGAGTTGCTCGTGTTCGAGATTCGTCAGGATCGGCAGATCCCGCAGGGCCGGAGGAAACTGCATGCTGAGCGCGCGAAGTACTTCGAGCTCGTCGCGAATGGCTATGGCTTCCTTGAGGCCGCCAGAATCGTCGGCGTGAACTATCGCACGACGAAGCGGTGGCGCTCAGGCGTCTGGACTAGTGGAACCAAGAAGAAGGCCGGTACGGTCGCACCCATTGCGGTGCGACCGTACCGGCCTTCTTTGTCGTCGAGGTACCTCAGTGAGCAGGATCGGGTCTTTATCGCGGACCGCTTGTTGGCGAAGTGGTCGATCCGCAGGATCGCGCGAGAGCTGAATCGGAGTCCGTCGACGATCAGCCGAGAGGTCCGCAGGAACAGTCACCCGGGTACTGGCTCGTACCGGCCCTACGCAGCTCAGGCGCGTGCCGACGACCGTCGGCCGCGCCCCAAGCCCGGGAAGATCGCGCTGAACGCTGAGCTCCGCACGTATGTGCAGAGCAAGCTTGATCTGCGGTGGAGCCCGGAGCAGATCGCCCGGACGCTCCGCCGTGAGTTCCCTGATCGGCCAGAGATGCGCGTGGCCCACGAGACGATCTACCTTGCCCTCTACGTCCAGCGTCGAGGTGAGCTGCACCGTGAGCTTCATCGGTCGCTGCGCACCGGGCGGGCTCGCCGGAAGTCGCGCCGTCAGGCGCAACAGCGTCAGCCCCGATATCGGGACCCGATGGTCATGATCAGCGACCGCCCGGCCGAGGTTGCCGACCGGGCCGCCACTGGGAAGGTGACCTCATCATCGGAAAGAACCAGAAGACCGCGATCGGCACACTCGTCGAGCGCACCACGAGATACGTGATGCTCGTCCATCTCCCGAACGACCACGGTGCCGAGGCAATGCGAGACGCGCTCGTCAGGAGCATCGGAACCTTGCCGGCCGAACTGCGACGCTCCTTGACCTGGGACCAGGGCAGCGAGATGGGCCAGCACAAGGCGTTCACCGTCGCGACGGATATCCCGGTCTACTTCTGCGACCCCGCATCACCCTGGCAACGAGGTAGCAACGAGAACACCAACGGCCTGCTCCGCCAGTACTTCCCGAAAGGCACCGACCTGTCGCTTCACAGCCCGGCCGAGCTCGCCCGAGTCGCCCATGAACTGAACACGAGGCCCCGCAAGACGCTCGGTTGGGACACGCCAGCCGAGCGTCTTGCGAGGATCTGGGACGTCGCTGCCTGAACGTCGTCAGTCTTTGTCGTCTTTGTCGAGATCTTCGAGGACCTCGAACGGCGATTCGACGTCACCGCGCCAGGCCTCGATACCTTCGCGGATCGCGAGCACGGCGACCACAAGGGCGGCCACCGAGTCGGCCCACCACCAGCCGAACAGGCTGTTCAGGATCAGCCCGATGAAGACGGCACCCGAGAGATAGACGCACAGGATCAGCTGCTTTGCGTCCGCGAGCACGCTCTTCGAGTCGAGTTCACGCCCGGTGCGTACCTCGAACCATGCCAGCAGGGGCATGACGAGCAAGCTCAGGGCGGTGATCCCGAGCCCGAGCGGGCTGTGTTCGGGCCCTTCCTGACTGATCAGGCTCGTCACGGCATCGACGGTGACATACGCCGCCAAGGCGAAGAACGCCAGACCGATGGCGCGGACCGTGACCTTCTCCCATCGCTCGGGATCTTTCCTCGTGAACTGCCAGGCGATCGCGACCGCTGACAGCACTTCGACGACGGAATCGAGCCCGAACCCGATCAGTGCCGCCGACGATGCCAGAACGCCGGCCCAGATCGCGACGATCGCTTCGATCACGTTGTACGTGATCGTGAACCCGACGATGAAGCGAACGCGGCGGTGCAGCGTCGACCGTCGTTCGGTCGTCAACGCCGCGCTCATGCGCCTGCTCCCGCGCCGCAGCAACCCGGAACGGTGCACGACGAGTCCACGCACGGCGCGTTCTCATCGACCGCGAGCGTCACCTCAACAAGCGCGGTCAACGCTGCTGTCAGGTGCGGGTCCGCGATCTCGTAGCGCGTCTGGCGCCCCTCAGGTTCCGCCACCACGATCCCGCAGTCGCGGAGACACGTCAGGTGGTTCGAGACGTTGGAACGAGACAGCTCGAGCGAACGCGACAGCACGGCTGGATAGCTCGGGCCTTGCAGCAGAGACATGAGAATCCGCGAACGGCTTGGATCGGCCATCGCTCGACCGAGCCGGTTCATTGCATCGAGACGAGAAGCAATAGTCAGCATTCGATGACTATACAGCTCTCGATGAACTTATGTCGAGCTACGCTGATCTCTCCGCCGTGTTGCGACGATCATCTGAATTCGCCCTCGAGCGGCCGGGGGTATCGTCGAGCCATGAGTGACACACCGACGCTCGAGCGCGGCGAGGAGTACGTGGTCTTCTACGCGGGCGGCCCCGCCGACGGGCAGACGGATCGGCGCATCAGCCCGGACGGCGCGTGGGACGAGGAGATCACCGTCGTCGTCGCCGTCGACGGAATGGAGAGCCTCGTCACCTACGCGAGACCGGAGGCGCGCGAGGTCGGCGGCCAGGTCCAGGTGACGTACCACTGGGACGAGCCGGACAGCGAGCCCATCGAGGACCCGGACGCTCGCGGCGAGTTCTGAGGCCCGGGTCGAGCGGCGCTGCGGCGCGAGCCGAAGGCTACGATGCACTCGACCCCCTGTAGCTCAGTGGACAGAGCAGGCGGCTTCTACCCGCTTGGTCGGGAGTTCGAATCTCTCCAGGGGGGCTCCGTCTCGCTCCTGCGACCCGGCAGCTGGCCGAGCACGATCGCGACGACGACGAGGCCGATCCCGCCCGCCTGCACCCACGTGATCGACTCCCCCGCGAGCGCGACGCCGAGGGCGACGCCCGTGACGGGGTTGAGGAGGCCGATGAGGCCCACGGCGCCGACGCCGAGGCGGCCGATGCCGCCCAACCACGCGAGGTAGGCGATCGCGGTCGCGACGAGCGTGAGATAGAGGAAGCCGAGCGCCGACGCCATGTCGAGCGCGGGCGGCGGTCCTTCGACGAGGGCCGCGACGACGAGCACGGCGAGACCGCCCCATGCGAGCTGCCAGCCGGTCGAGGCGACGAGGTCGTCGGCGCTGCGCCAGCGCTTCGCGAGGACGAATCCGAGCGAGGACATGAGCATCGCGGCGACCGCGCACGCGACGCCGCCCGGGTCGACGCGCTCGACCGGCCCGGCGACGATCGCGACGACGCCCGCGATGCCGAGCCCGCTCGCGACGAGCGCGATGAGTCCGGGTCGCTCCGCGATGAGGGCCCACGCGAGGAGGAGCATGACGAGCGGGGAGAGGGCCATGACCGTCGATGCGACGCTCGAGGGGAGCAGGACGCCCGAGAGGTAGACGAGGACGAAGAACGCGCCGACGTTGAGGACGCCGATGACCGCGGACTTCCACCACCATGCACCCCGTGGCAGACGGCGTGCGATGGCGAGCAGGAGGACCGCCGCGGGCAGGGCGCGGAACGCCGCGCCCCACAGCGGTGCGTCGGCCGGGAGGAAGTGCGAGGTGACGTAGTACGTGCTGCCCCACGCGACGGGCGCGATCGCGGTCACGAGCACCCAGCGCCATTTGCCTTCCATGGAAGGAATAATAGCATCCGAGGAAGGTATTGTGGTCGCGTGTCCGGATCAGGAGATCGCGTCGCCCGCATTCAGGAGGAGTGGCGCCGCGAACGCCCCGACCTCGACGTCAGTCCGCCCGGGATCATCGGTCGGCTTCATCGGCTCGCGGCGCACTTGAGCGACGAGCTCCTCGCCGTCTACCGGGACCACGGCCTCGGGGAAGGCGAGTTCGACGTGCTCGCGGCGCTGCGCCGGGCCGGTGCGCCGTACGAGCGCGCGCCGGGCGAGCTCGCGGAGTTCACGATGGTCACGACCGGCGGCATGAGCAAGCGGCTCGACCGCCTCGAGCGCGCTGGTCTCGTCGAACGCCGGCCGAGCGCCGTCGACGGCCGCGCGAAGGTCGTCGCGTTGACGCCTGCGGGGCTCCGGCTCATCGACGCCGCGTTCACCGACCACGTCCGCAACGAGCACCGCCTGCTCGAGGGGTTCACCGCGGACGAGCTCGCCGAGCTCGAGCGGCTCCTCGAGAAGTGGCTCACCCGATTCGAGGGCTGAGCGCCGCCTCGACGAGCGCGAGTCCCTCCGTCCAGTCGCCGAGCCCGCTCGACGCGTTGATGTGGCCGAGCGCGCCGACGACCTCGAGTCGCGCTCCCGTCGCGCGCGCGACTCGCGTCGCATGATCGAGCGAGCCGAACGGGTCGTTCGAGCTCGCGATGACGATCGCGGGACCGAGCGGCGGGAGCGGCACTCGCGTGAAGGTCGGCGCGGCCGCGCGCGGGAACGACGGCGTCGTCGGGTCCGGGACGGCGACGAGCACGAGGGCGGCGATCCGCGGGCGCCGCACGCGCTCGACCCACGCGAGCGCGGCAAGACAGCCGAGGCTGTGCGCGATGACGAGCGGCGGAGCGGATCGCGACGCGACGGCATCCTCGATGGAACGGACCCAGTCGTCGAGCTCGGGCGCCGCGAACGACCTCGGCGCGATGCGCGCGGCATCGGGATGCGCGGACTGCCAGCGCGATTGCCAGTGCTCGGGGCCGGAGTCGTCGATCCCGGGGACGACGACGATCGGACGGTCCCGGACGACCGGGGGGAGCGGTGCGCGCATTCGCGAGACGCTAGCGCCGGGTCGGCTCCCGTGCCCAGCGGCGTTCTCGACAGCCGGCGTCGACATCCCGCCATCGCCGGGAGATGGACGAGCCGGCCGACCCGCGTGATCGCGGCCCGGCCGGCTCGAAACCGAGCTCAGCGGGAAGCGGTCGGCGTCCCGGCGAGCATGTCCCGCAAGTCGCCTGTCGCCGACTTCGAGTCGGGCTCGACGGGCTCCGCGATGACGACCTCGTCGCTCGAGCGAGTCGCGTGGCCGCTCGCCGCGCGGCCGTCCTGCGCCGCCTGCCATTGGATCTGCTCGGCGATGAGCGCCGAGTCGACGGCCTGCGCGTCGAACCGCAGGTACGCGATCTCGCTCGTGAACTGCTTCTTGCCGCGCGAGGGCGAGCGGTGCCACTCGACGAGTCCGTCCTCGAGCGCCTTGAGCTCCGATTCGGCCTCGGCGATGAGCGCGGCCGAGTGGCGCTTGATCGCGGCGATCCGGTACTGCGCCCATTCGGCGGCGAGGTCCGAGCCCGCGATCGGCAGGAGCCGGAGTCGCACGATCGACTCGGTCACCTGGTAGTCGAGATGGTCCTTCTCCGCGGTGCTGAGCGAGGACCAGACGGTCGCGCGACGGACGACCGCGAGGAGGGCGGCGATCGCCGCGGCCTTCTGCTGCCGGTCCTGGCGCTTGAGGAGGCGGATGCTCGCGCCGCGCGCGATGAGGGCCGCGACGACGCCCGACACGAGGATGGCGACCGCCGGGAGGACGACAGTCGTCGTGATCGTCCAGCCCTCGTCGGACCGGAACCAGCGCACCAAGTCGCTCCACCATTCCTGGATCATGCGGCGACGATAACCCTCAGGTCGAAGGTCGCTCCGGACTGACACGCGGGATCGGCCCCGTCGGCGGGAGCGCGAGGTCGGCCTCGACGACGGATCCCGGGCGGGCGGTCTGGGCGAGGACGATGCCGAGGACGACGACCGCGGCGCCGAGGAGCTGCGGGACGTCGAGCGTCTCGCCGAGCCACAGCCACGCGACCGCGAAGGCGAACACGATCTCGCTCGAGGCGAGGATGCCGGCCGTCGTCGCCTTGAGCCGGACGAGTGCGAGGAACGACAGGAGGAACGGCAGGAACGAGCCGAGGACGAGCACCGCGACGAGCGGAACCCACAGCGGCACGACGAGCCCATCGAGCGCGCCGCGCATCGAGACGGCGGTCGTGAACGCCGCGGGATCGATGTCCCACCATCCGCTGAACGCGAACCAGAAGATCGAGGAGAACCCGCAGCCCCAGAAGAGCACCGCCATCGGCGACGTCGCCGCGGTCTGCCGTTCGCCGTACAGGAGGTAGAACGCGAGGAACACGGCGGCCGCGAGCGCGAGGACGACCCCGAGGGCGTCGAGGTGGGAGTCCCAGATGCGGGCGACGATCGCGAGGCCGCCGAGGACGAGCGCGATCGCGACCCACACCTGGGGCCGCACGCGCTCCCGGTAGACGAGGCGCGCGAAGACCGCGACGACGAGGACGGCGAGGTACTCGAGCAGGAGCGCGATGCCGACCGGGAGGAGCGAGATCGCCCCCGCGTACGTCGCCTGCATGAGCGCGATCCCGACGATGCCGAGCAGCGCCATCGCCCCGAGTCGTCGCCAGGTGATGCGGAATGCGCCGCGGTCCATGAGCAGGAGTGCGAGCCCGGCGAGGACGCACGTCCCGAGCGATCGGAAGAGCGTCACCTGGAGCGGCGTGAGTCCCGCTTCGATGACGACTTTCGTGAGGCTGCCGTTCGCGCCGAAGAGGATCGCGGCGACGACCCCGGTGACGATGCCAGTCGCGCGCGACACCGTGCGAGTCTACGTCGGGCGCGGCGGCCGGATCCGCGGCGGCCGTCCCCTCGGAATTCGGGCGGCGGTCGTATCGTTGCCTCCACCATGCACACCTTCCACCTCGCCGGCGGCTGCTTCTGGTGCCTCGACGCCGTCTATCGGACGATCGAGGGCGTCACGGACGTCGAGTCCGGCTACACGGGCGGCACCGTGCCCGACCCGAGTTACGAGCTCGTCTGCACGGGGACGACCGGACACGCCGAAGCGGTCGCGGTGACGTTCGACCCGGCGGTCGTGCCGGACGAGGTCATCCTCGACATCTTCTTCACGCTCCACGACCCGAGGCAGCTGAACCGCCAGGGCGCGGACGTCGGGACGCAATACCGCTCGGCGATGTTCCCCGCGGACGACGAGCAGCACGCGCTGTTCGAGGCGGCGCGCGATCGGGCGAACGAGTATTGGGGCGGGGGCGTCGTCACGACGATCGAGCCGCTTCGCGAGTGGTACCCCGCGGAGGAGTACCACCAGGACTTCTTCGCGAAGAACCCGAATCAGGGCTACTGTCTCGCCGTCGCGGTGCCGAAGGTCAACAAGGTCCGCAAGTCGTTCGCGCAGTACGTCAAGGCGAGCTGAACTCGGCGGGGCCTCCGCCCGCCCGCCCGTCCACAGTCCCGGTCGGGCGCCGGTTCTTCACAATGGCGGGGTTCCCCTCCCGCGTCATCCGCCGCGCCGCGAGACTCGGCGAACGGGTCCCCGGCGCGGCCTTCCCGGCACGAGCGGCCGCACCGGGGATCCGGCGCCGCACCGGCGCGAGCCGTATCGGGAATGGGGGACACATGCACGACATCATCAGCGTGACGGGCGCGGTCGCGACGGAGCCGAGGGCCACGACGACGGGGGAGGGGCTGCACATCACGACGTTCCGCCTCGCCTCCTCGCAGCGGCGCTACGACCGCGCGAAGCAGGCCTGGGTCGACGCGGAGACGAATTGGTACACCGTGGCGGCGTTCCGCTCGCTCGCCGTCAACGCGGGCGAGTCGATCCGCAAGGGCGACCGCGTAGTCGTCCGCGGTCGACTGCGCATCCGCGACTGGACGAACGGGGAGCGCGCCGGCACGACCGTCGAGATCGAGGCGGAGAGCCTCGGGCACGACCTCGCGTGGGGCACGACCGTGTACACGAGGCGGTCCGCCGCGGCGAGCGCGGCGGGCTCCCAGCCGGACGGCGCCGAGCGGCCCGTCGAGGGCGAACCGATGGAGTCGTTCGCGAGCGCGCCCGAGTCGACCGGCGCGCCCGAGGCCGAACTGGCGCCGACGCCGTTCTGACCGCTCGGGGTCGCGCCGCCGCGAGGCAATAGAATCGCCGACGTCCGAGCGAGCGGGGCGAAGGGGGCGACCGTGACCGATTCTCGTCGCCGCGTGCAGCGGCCGGTGCGCCGCGGTCGGCGTCGGAAGCTCGCGGCGCTCGCGCTCGCGGCGGCCGCGACGCTCCCGCTCGCGGCGTGCTCGATCTTCTCGGGTGAGACGCCCGCGCCGACCGCGACGGCGCCCGCTTCGAGCGTCCCGCCGACGCTCGAACCGGGGGAGGAGATCGTGCCGACCGCCGCACCCGAACTGCATCCGGGCGGCACCGCCGTGCAGAACAAGCAGTACTTCGATGCGATGATCGGCGCCTACCACTCCGCGTACGGGATGGGCGGCAGCCAGCTCCTCGTCGATCACCTCGCGAGCGCCGGGTTCGACAAGGGCGCCATGGAGGTCACGTGGGACTCGACCCCGATCGGCTACGACGTCGACTCGATCGAGGTCGGGGTCCGCATCGGATCCGAATGCCTCATCGGCCAGGTGCGCGGCGACGGCTGGATGACATCGATCCAGCCGCTCCTGTCGACGGGGCGCTGCCTCATCGGCGACACGATGCCCTTCGCGTAGGACCGCATTCGCTCCCGGGGGCGTCGGGGACGCCCGGCCCGGCTACCTAGACTCTAGGCATGGCCGAGTACATCTACACGATGGTCCGCGCCCGCAAGGCCGTGGGCGACAAGGTGATCCTCGACGACGTCACGATGTCGTTCTTCCCCGGCGCGAAGATCGGCATGGTCGGCCCGAACGGCGCCGGCAAGTCGACGATCCTCAAGATCATGGCGGGCCTCGACCAGCCCTCGAACGGCGAGGCGCGACTGACCCCCGGCTACTCGGTCGGCATCCTCCTCCAGGAGCCCGAGCTCGACGAGGAGCGCACGGTCCTCGAGAACGTGCAGGAGGCGGTCAAGGACCTCAAGGCGAAGATCGACCGGCACGCGGCGATCGGCATGGCGATGGCCGAGCCCGACGCCGACTTCGACGCGCTCCTCGAGGAGATGGGCAAGCTCCAGGAGGAGATCGACGCCGCGGACGCGTGGGATCTCGACAACCAGCTCGAGCAGGCGATGGACGCGCTCCGCACGCCGCCGCCCGACGCGATCGTCAAGCACCTGTCGGGCGGCGAGAAGCGCCGCGTCGCGCTTGCGAAGCTCCTCCTCGAGAAGCCCGACCTCCTCCTGCTCGACGAGCCGACGAACCACCTCGACGCGGAGAGCGTCCTGTGGCTCGAGCAGCACCTGCAGAAGTACCCGGGCGCCGTCATCGCGATCACGCACGACCGGTACTTCCTCGACAATGTCGCGCAGTGGATCGCCGAGGTCGACCGCGGTCACCTCTACCCCTACGAGGGCAACTACTCGACGTACCTCGAGAAGAAGCGGGAGCGGCTCGAGATCCAGGGCCGCAAGGACGCGAAGCTCGCGAAGCGGCTCGCCGAGGAGCTCGAGTGGGTCCGCTCGAACGCGAAGGGCCGGCAGGCGAAGTCGAAGGCCCGCCTCGCGCGCTACGAGGAGATGGCCGCGGAGGCGGAGAAGACCCGCAAGCTCGACTTCGAGGAGATCCAGATCCCGCCGGGGCCGCGCCTGGGGAGCGTCGTCATCGAGGCGAGGGACCTCGAGAAGGGCTTCGGCGACCGCGTGCTCTTCCACGACCTGTCGTTCTCGCTCCCGCCGAACGGCATCGTCGGCATCATCGGCCCGAACGGCGTCGGCAAGACGACGCTCTTCAAGACGATCGTCGGTCTCGAGCCGCTCGACGGCGGCGAGCTCAAGATCGGCGAGACCGTGAAGATCAGCTACGTCGACCAGACGCGCGCGAACATCGACCCGAACAAGACGCTCTGGGAGGTCGTGTCCGACGGTCTCGACATCATCACGGTCGGCAAGACCGAGATCCCGTCGCGCGCGTACGTCTCGAAGTTCGGCTTCAAGGGCCCCGACCAGCAGAAGAAGGCGGGCGTCCTCTCCGGCGGCGAGCGCAACCGCCTCAACCTGGCGCTGACGCTCAAGGAGGGCGGCAACCTGCTCCTCCTCGACGAGCCGACGAACGACCTCGACGTCGAGACGCTCCAGAGCCTCGAGAACGCGCTCCTCGAGTTCCCGGGCTGCGCCGTCGTCATCACGCACGACCGGTGGTTCCTCGACCGGATCGCGACGCACATCCTCGCCTACGAGGGCGACGACGAGGACCCGGCGAAGTGGTACTGGTTCGAGGGCAATTTCGAGGCGTACGAGGCGAACAAGATCGAACGACTCGGGCCGGAGGCCGCGAAGCCGCGCCGCACCGCCTACCGCAAGCTCACTCGCGACTGATGTCCCGGCTCACGATCGAGGTGCCCCTCCGCTGGGGCGACATGGACGCGTTCGGGCACGTCAACAACGCGACGATCGTCCAGCTCCTCGAGCAGGCTCGCGTCGAGGGCTTCTACTCCGATCGCGACGTCAGCGGCGTCGTCATCGCGCGGCACGAGATCGAGTACCTCGCGCCGATGCCGTACACGCGCGAGCCCGTCAGGGTCGAGCTGTGGCTGTCGAGGATCGGCGGCTCGAGCATCGACGTCTGCTACGAGATCCATTCGCCGGCGGCCGCGGACCACGACACCGTCTACGTCCGCGCCGCGACGGTCGTCGTGTTCCTCGACGAGTCGCTGACGACGCCCCGCCGCATCACGGACGAGGAGCGCGCGGAGTGGGCGCAGCTCGTCGAGGAACCGGTGCGCTTCCGTCGCTGAGTCACCGCGAGGGGACGCGGATCATGCCCTCTTGCGCGGTCGAGGCGATGAGGGCGCCGTCGCGGGAGTAGATCCGGCCGAGCGCGAGTCCCCGGCCGCCGATCGCATTCGGCGACTCCTGCACGTAGAGGAACCACTCGTCGACGCGACCCGGCCGGTGCCACCACATCGCGTGGTCGAGGCTCGCGATCTTGAGCCCCGGCGTGACCCATGGGACGCCGTGGCGGCGCATGACCGACTCGAGGAGCGTGTGGTCGCTCGCGTACGCGAACGCGGCGCGGTGGAGCGCCGGGTCGTCGGGCATCGCCCCGAAGGTCCGCATCCAGACCGCCTGGTGCGCGACCGGCTCGCCCTCGACGGCGAGGAAGATCGGCGAGGGCACGTGCCGCATGTCGAACGCGTGCGACGTCGCCCAGAATCGCGCGATGTCGTGCTCGATGTGGCCGATCCTCGCCGCGACCGTCGGGAGGTCCTCCGGCTGCGGCAGGTCGGACGGCATGTCGATCTGGTGGTCGAGCCCCGGATCGTGGTCCTGGAACGACGCGATCATCGAGAAGATCGGCAGCCCGTGCTGGTACGCCTGCGTCCGCCGGGTCGAGAAGGAGCGGCCGTCGTGAATGCGGTCGACGGCGATCGTGATCGGCGAGTCGACGGAGCCCGGCCGCAGGAAGTACCCGTGGAGCGAGTGGATCGTGCGGTCCTCGTCGACGGTCTTCGAGGAGGCGAGGACGGTCTGCGCGAGCACCTGACCGCCGAACACGCGACCGTGCGGCATCCACTGGCTCGGGGCGGTGAAGATGTCCTCGCGCGTGCGGGCGCCCGTGTCGGTGAGGGTGAGCGCCGCGAGCATCGATGCGAGCGGATCGTTCGCCTCGGGCGGCATGCCGACAGTCTAGGCGGCGGTAGCGTTGAGCCCGATGTCCACGAGCCTCAAGCTGCGCGACCCCGGCGCGGCGCGCGACCTCGACACGTTCCTCGGGCGGGCGGCCGCCGTGCAGGACGGCTCCGCGCGGCTCATCGCCGACGCCGGCGTCCTCGCGGTCTACGTGCCGGTGCTCTTCCCGACGAGTCTCCTCGACGACTCCGCGACCGTGCTCGGCCTGCGGACGTTCGCGATAGCGGACGCGGGCCTCGCGCTCGACGCGATCGTGCCGATGGCCTCCCTCCGGTCCCGCGTGCAGGCGTCCGCCGCGGCGGGGGATGACGTCGAGGTCGGCGTGCCGCTGCCGGTCTACTCGGTCTCATGGGCGGGCATCGCGCCGCCGCGCAGCGGCTGGGTGCGGCTCGAGCGCGCCGTGCCGAGCGAGGCGCTCGCGACTGCCGCCGCGGCCGGGATGCGCGAGGTCGCCGAGGCGCTCCCGGACAATCCGGGCGAGGCGATCGTCCGGCAGGTGCGCGGCGCCGTGTGGGGCGAGCCGATCGAGGGCGCCGAGGCGCTCCCGCGCGGCGCGGCCTTCGCGGCGCAGTCGCTCGGCTTCCTGCCGCCGGACGGCGAGCATGAGGACGGCGAGCTCTTCGAGATCGGACCGTGGACGCGGCTGTCCCTCCGCCGCGGTCACGTCCTCGTCAAGCGCCGCAGCTGGTCCCTCGCGCGCTAGCGAGCGTCACGGGTCGAACGTGTTGACCATCGCGTGGGCGGCGCGCTCGAGGTAGTCCCACAGCTCCGTCTCGTCGGCGACGGAGAGCTCGAGCGAGTCGACCGCGTCGCGCATGTGCGCGAGCCAGCGGTCCCGGGCCTCGGGGTTGACCTTGAAGGGCGCGTGCCGCATTCGCAGCCGCGGGTGCCCGCGCTCCTGCGAATACGTCGTCGGCCCGCCCCAGTACTGCTCGAGGAACCCGGTGAGGCGCTCGATCGCGCCCTCGAGGTCCTCCTCGGGGTACATCGGGCGCAGCACGGGGTCGTCGGCGACGCCCTCGTAGAACCGCCGCACGAGCCGCTCGAACGTCGGACGACCGCCGACGCGCGCCCAGAAGCTCCGGTCGGGCCCGGTCGGGACGACGTCGATCATGGCGCGGGCTTCCCGCCCTCGGCGGCGGGACCGTCGAGCGGCACGGAGGCGACTGGCGGCAGCCAGACGCCTTGCGCGTCGAGCGCCGCCTTGATGCGCGCCCGCAGCGCTCTCGCGACGTCCTCGCGCGCGCTCGTGCGCGTCTTCGCGACGACGCGCACGACGATCGCGTCGGTCGAGATCGACTCGATGCCCCACACCTCGGGTCGCTCGAGCACGCGCGTGCGCCACTCCGGGTCCTTCGCGAAGGCCTTCACGGCGTCTCGGATCGTCGCCTGGACCGCGTCGGCGTTCGATGAGATCGGCACCGCGAGATCGATGATCGCGCGGGCCCAGCCGTGCGACATGTTGCCGACGCGATTGATCTCGCCGTTGCGGACGAACCACAGCGTCCCGTTGACGTCGCGGATCTGCGTGATCCGGATGCCGACGTCCTCGACGACGCCCGTCGCGTGGCCGACGTCGACGACGTCGCCGATCCCGAGCTGATCCTCGCCGACCATCGAGATGCCGTTGAGGATGTCCTTGACGATGCCCTGCGCGCCGATGCCGAGCCCCGCGCCGATCGCCGCCGTGATGATCGCGAATGCGCTCGTCGCGGCGGGGAAGACCGTCGCGAAGACGAGGAACACCGCGATGACCGCGATCGCGGACGTCACGGCGTTGCCGTAGACGCGGCCGAGCGAGCGGGTGCGTTGCACCCGCCGGACGACGGTCACGGGGGACTGCGCCGTGAGCTCTCGCGTCTCGTCGACGGCGTACTTGGCCTTGACGCCCGAGACGACGCGTTCCACGGTGCGCCTGATGAGGACCTGGAGGATGAGCCGCAGGACGATCGCCGCGAGGATGATGATCGCGACCTTGACCGGCACGCCCCACCCGGTCGCCATGAAGGCGCCGAAGTCAGCCCAGAACGCGTCCCACGCCACGCCCGATCACGCCTCCGCCCGGTCGCGCTCCTGGGCCCGGAGCGCACGCTCGACGCCCGCGAGGCTCTCGATGACGAGCCGGCGGAGGGCCGGCGTCTCGGGATGCGCGTCGAGCCAGGCGCGCGTCGCGGCGGCGAGCTCGTCGGAGGCGAGCGGCGACGGGTAGAGCCCGAGGACGAAGAACTCGGCAATCTTGTAGGTCCGGGTCGCCCAGATCCGCTCGAGCGCGTCGAAGTACGGCGCGACGAGCGGTTCGAGGACCGACGGGTCGTTGACATGCGCGTAGCCGAGCGTCACGGAGCGCTGGAGCTCGTTCGAGAGCGCATCCGACTCCGCCATCGACGCGAAGGCCGCGCGCTTGCCCTCGACGGTCGGGATCGCGGCGCGCAGACGCGCGGCGGCCTGCTGGCCCTTCGCGGTGTTGTCGCGCTCGAGCTCGGCGGCGATCTCCGGCTCGCCCGCGGCCCCGCACACGACGAGGCCCTCGAGCAGCTCCCAGCGCAAGTCGGTGTCGACGGCGAGCCCGTCGAGCCCGGTCGTGCCGTCGAGGAGCTCGCGGAGCAC
>Ga0180217_1001122_pt1 | contig 31853 bp, 32 predicted proteins | sample eDN3rd37CBELigOP_FD_128521 | JGI IMG/M metagenome (GOLD analysis project Ga0180217, IMG submission 128521) | Enriched Organic Plus compost microbial communities from Emeryville, California, USA - eDNA 3rd pass 37_C BE-Lig OP (version 2) (version 2) ... | reverse complement strand
GACCTGGCGCAGCTTCGCGACGATCTCTTCGGGCTTATGCTTCTTCTGGGGCATTCAAACGTCCTCTCCAACGGCTCAATAGCCTACTTCAGGGAGGACCACTTTTCAGGGGGCAGACCAGAATCACTTGGCGTCGCACAAATGCCGCTGAATCAAAGGCATAGAGCGGCAGCCCGGATGTATCCGTGCGTCCGCCGCTCTAGGCGGCGAGGTCCAGGGCCCGGAAGCGGTCGAGCAGCAGGGGCCGGTTGAAAGGCTTCAATATATATCCTTTCGCCCCGGCGCGCTTGGCGCGCATGACGGTGCCCACATTGAGCTCGGTGAGGCACAGGACGACGTTCGGCTTCACCGGTCCGGCGATGGCCATGACCTCGCGGATGAACTGTTCGGCGGTCATGTCGGGCAGGGATTCGTCCACCACGATGATGCCCGGCATCTCTGCCTGACACATGAAGAGCGCTTCGCCGGCGCTCGCGGCCTCGATCACCGTCATGTCGGCCGAGGTCAGGATTCGCTTCGCCACCTTGCGGATGACGCTGGAATCGTCAACGATCATGCAGCGTTTCATGGACACCCCCTGAGCCGGTCAGGCGCTGTAGACTGCCGACGCTGGAAAGCTAGGCCACGAACGGTAAAGAACCATGTAAGCCGCGCGGTAAAATTTGTATGAAGGGCCGCTGGAGCGGCGGACGTCCTGGCCGGGTTGCCGCTCCTTCCTTGACTTCGCCGCATCCGGGCCGGACGCGTCGCGACCGTTCAGGCTGACCGGCTCAGGCGGCGGTCAGCACGATGTCCTCGGCCGATGCCCGGATGCCGATCGTCATGCCGGTCTCGCGGGCGAGCAGCAGCGTGTAGTAGGGCTGCACGGAATGGGCATCGATCGGCTCGGAGAGCGGGCCGCCGGCGTGAAGCTCGAGGAATTTCGGCGGCACGCGCAGCATCGGCCCCGTCGCGGTCAGCGTGAAGCGGGGGCTTGTCTCCAGGTCGTGCAGTTCGACCTTCAGCTTTCCGCCGCGCGGTATCGCGCCGTTGGCGATGACGATCAGGTTGAGCAGAAGCTTCACCTTGTTCTTCGGCACATAGGCGCGCGCGCCGTGCCATTCGAATTCGGGCTTCTCATTGGCGAGGAAGGCGGTCGCGACCGCCTGCGCATCGCCGGTGTCGATCTGCATGCCGGCCGAGCCCGCCGCGCCGAATGCCAGCCGGGCGAATTGCAGCCGCGCCGAGGCGTTGCGTGCGCTGGCGCTGATCAGGCGCATGGCATCCTCGTCGGACCCGCCTTCCTCCAAAAGCTCCAGGCCGTTGTTGATCGCGCCGACGGGGGAGATGATGTCGTGGCAAATACGGCTGCACAGAAGCGCAGCGAGATCCGTCGCTGACAGGGTGAATATGTCGTTCATAAATACTCTCTTCCTCATCTTCGCACCGCCGGCCGCCGCGCCGCCCGGTGCGAATCGAAAGTAACATGGTGAAGCATTGGTTACACAGGCGCGCAGCCTGGGCAAGGAATCGCGCATTCCCGCGGGTTTCGACGGTTTGCCTCGCTTGCGCCAACGTGGTGAGCGCGCGGTTAATGGTTGAAAAAGGATTGCGCCGTATCCTCGCATTCGATCATTCGATGTCCAGCTAGGAGACAGGAACAATGTCTTTCGTCCAGTTCCTCCGCTCGCGTGCCGCGGCTCTCATCGCCCTGTTGACCGTCGTTGCCGGCCTGCTCTCGGCGCCGGTGGCGGCCCGCGCCGACGATACCTATTCGGCGCAGGAGATCGTCAATGCCGGGCATCGCTTCTTCGGCTCAACCTCGGGCGGCCTTGCCAGCGTCGTGGAGAAGGCTTTCGCCTCATACGGCCTGCCGAACGGCTATGTGCTGGGCGAGGAGGCTTCGGGCGCCTTCCTCGCGGGCGCGACCTATGGCGAGGGCACGCTGTTCACCAAGAATGCCGGCGACCACAACGTCTTCTGGCAGGGCCCGTCGCTCGGACCCGATTTCGGCGGGCAGGGCTCGCGCACCATGATGCTGGTCTACAATCTCGACAATGTGGACAGCCTCTACAAGCGCTATATGGGCGTGTCCGGCTCGGCCTATGTCGTCGCCGGCCTGGGCTTCCACGTGCTGCGCCATGAGAATGTGCTGCTCGTGCCGATCAAGACCGGCCTCGGCGCGCGCCTCGGGCTGAACTTCGGCTATCTGAAGCTCACCCAGGCACCGACCTGGAACCCGTTCTGATCGCGTTGGCATTCGGCCTTCGCCGGGCCGGAGACATGCCTTATCTCCTTGATCGAGCAACGGAATAAGCCGCAGGCATCGATTGCGCCGCGGTCCGGTGCTACAACTTTTGCTGGTCCGTGCAGGGACGGCGTGCAAAGATGCCGCCATCGTCGCGTGACGAGGCGTTTCGGTCGTGATCCAGAGTATCCTTTTCTTCCTCCTCGGCTTTCTGTGCGCGGGTTTCCTCGCGCTGATGATCGCTCCCGCCGTCTGGCGGCGGGCCGTGGTCCTGACCCGGCGGCGCATCGAGGCGTCGGTTCCGCTGACGAGCAATGAAATCCGCGCCGAGAAGGACCGGCAGCGGGCGGAATATGCCGTGATCACGCGGCGGCTCGAAATCGACCTCAAGGCCGAGCGCGAGAAGACAGCGGCGCAGGGCCTGGATCTCGCCCGCCGGCGCGAGGAGATCAGCGACCTGGCGGCGGCGCGCGAGCGGGACCGGCAGGAGATCGCCGCGCGCGAGGCGGACATGGAGGCCCTGCGCGCGCAACTGGCCGAAGCGGCAACGCGGCACGAGGCCCTTGCGGCTGAACTGGCGCTCGCCAATTCCACGATCGAGCAGAAGTCGGCCGAGATCGACCGGCTCGAAAAGGCGATGGACGAGGTGAACCTCACATCGAGCAGCCGGCAGATCGAGCTCATCGCCCGCGAAAGCGAGGTCGAGAAGCTGGTGGCCGATATCATGGAACTGCGCGACCAGCGGCGCGACCTGCAGCGCAGGCAGCGCGAGGCGGCGGCCGAGAGCAAGGCCGCACGCGACGAACTCACGCTGGAACGCCGCAAGGCGGCAGACCTCGAAACCCGGCTGGAGCGGATGCTGTCGACCCTGACCGACCGCGAGGAGAAGCTGGACCGGCGCGAAAAGGAGATTGCGCGCTTGCGCGAGCGATTGAAGGCACCGGGCAGGACGCCGGTCGAGGGGGAGGGGGCTACGGAGGAGCCGGCGGATGCCGCGCCCGGCGCCTCAGAAGGTGTCGAGCAGGCCTTGCTCGTCAAGCTCGAAGGCGACAGGGACCGGCTCGAGAAGCGTCTGCTCGCGCTCACCCGCGAGAACAAGCGGCTGAGCCGGGAGCTCGCGCAACAACGCCATGCGCAGCCGCTGTCCGACGAGGAGCGCCGGCAGGCCGACCTGCTCAGGGAAGAGATCAACACGCTTGCCGCCAGGGTAGTGAGCATGACGGCGGCGCTCGAGGGGCCGGATTCGCCCATTCACGCCGCGCTTTCGCAGCCGGGGCGCAGCGACGTGTCTGCACCGGCCGATATGGTCAGCCTTGCCGAGCGGGTGAAGGAGCTTCAGGCATCGCCTCAGCCGGCAGAGGCCAAGCCGGCATAGAAGTGGCTGAGCGCGATCGCCGATGCCGCCGCGACATTGAGGCTGTCGAAGTCCGCCGACATCGGAATTCGGACCGTTTCCATGCGTGACATGATTGCCGGGGGCAGGCCCCCACCCTCGGTGCCGAGATAGAGCGCCACGCGTCCGCCGGGCGCGACGTCGCCAAGGCGCAGCGTGCCGGAAGGGCTGAGCGCGAACTGGCGGAAGCCGCTTTCGGCCAGCGCATGCACCGTCTGTTCGACGGTGCCGCAGCGGGCAAAGGGAACGCGCAGGGCAGCGCCCACCGAGACGCGGATCGCCTTGCGGTAAAGCGGGTCGCAGCAGGATGCGTCGAGCAGCACGGCGGACGCCTCGAAGGCGGCGGCGTTGCGGAAGATCGCGCCCACATTGTCGTGGTTGGCGATGCCGACCAGCACCGGCACCACCGCCTGCGCCGGCATGGTCGCGAGCAGCCGCGCCGGGTCCTCGTCCATGCGCCGGCGGACGAGCGCCAGCACGCCCCTGTGCAGGTGAAAGCCGGCGATGGCATCGAGCACCGTCTGCGCAGCGACATAGACCGGGACGTCCGCCGCCAGCATGGCCAGCGTGTCGGCGAGGCCGGGCAGCCGCCGGTCGAGCACGAGCAGCGAATGGACGGCGAAGCGCCGCGCGGTCAGAAGGGCCGTGAGCACGACTTTGCCCTCGGCGACGAACAGGCTGTCGCGCATCGCAAGGTCGCGGTCGCGTATGTCGCGGAAACCCGCGATGCGCGGGTCGTCCGGATGGATGATCTCGATCGTCTGCACGGCATGGCCGGATTGCGGGAAGCCGCAGCCGCCGTCAACCTGTATCGGGCTATTTCGGGACCATTTCGGAGATCATTTCGCCGGCCTTGTCCTCGGTCAGCCCGTGCGCGAACACGGACGAGATCGCCCGAAGAAGCTCGGCAGGCAACCCCGGCGCGCAAGAATAGTAGATCATCTGGCGGTCCCGGCGCGTTTCCACGAGGCCGAGGTCGCGCAGGCGCGCGAGATGTTGCGAAAGCGCTGACTGCGAGAGGCCCACACGCTCGGCAATGGTGCCGACGGGCATCTCGCAACCGTCCAGATGAAACATGATCGAGAGCCGATTGGCGTTGCCCAGGGCCGCGAGGTAGGGCGCGGCCTCGGTCGCGATTTTGGCTGGTGAAGCCGGTCGCATGTCTCCCCCGGTGCAGGATGAAGTCGATTTCGGCCGCATGCGAGGCGACGTATGCTTTTGATTAAACTCCTAAAGTTTATAAAGCAACGATAAAGATAGCGTCTTGTTTTTACAGCATTTCCTATAAAAGAAGATGCTTATATATTTCTCCTATGCGGTTGCCTGCAGCTTCTGCCTGCCATTTCTCACCAGGTCTACAAGTGCAACGCGCATCTGCGATGCGTCGCTGAGCGGGGCGGGGAAGAGAACGCGCCGCACGTCGTCGCCTTCGGCAATGTCGATGCCGTCCGGGTCGATGCCGGTCAGGCGCCACTTGCCGTCCTGCGCGCCGGCATAGGCCTGGGCGTAGACGCTGACGGCGTCGGCGTGGTCCTGGTTCATGTGCTCCACCGCGCCGGCTTCCGACTGCGCCAGCGCCGCCGACGCATCCGCGCCGCTCAGCAACTGCTCACGCGTGAGCGCATAGGCCTTGCCGAACCCACCGTTCAGGCTGGCGCTCACGGGTTCGAGCCGGAAATAGCCGAAGTCGGGAAAATCCGCATAGAGCGCGGCCTTGGGGTGGCGCGCGAGATAGCGGCGGGCGGCGCGAAGCTGCGCCTCGCTGCCGCGCTCCAGCCGCTGCGCCCGGCAGGCGACGGTGATGCGCGGATGCGCGAGCGGATCGCCCCTGCCGGGTTCGCCCAGAAGCAGGGAGCAGCGTGGGTCCGCGTCGAGCGCGCCCGTATGCGCCGAGAGCCGCGAGATGAGGATCAGCGGCGCGCCGTCGATATCGGTCGCCGTGGCCGTGCGCGTCGCGATCGGCGATCCGTCCGTCGGGTCGAGCGTGGCGATCGCGCCGTAACGTGCCTTGCGGATGAGGGTGCGCGCCTGGCGGATGGCCTCGTCGTCGGTCTCGCGGAGCACATCTTTCGTCTTGTCGTTCATCGGCTTTTTCCTGAAAAGATGATCGGCTTACTCATCTATTCACTGAGAATGCCGGAAGAGGCAAGCCGTGCGGCCTCGGCCTCCGGGATTCCGAACTGCGCCAGCACCGGCATGGCGCCCTGGGGGCCATCGCTCGCCTGTGCCGGCGTGCGCGAGAAGCGCGGGGCAGGGGCGGGGCGCGTCATCCGGCCGTGCAGGACATGCGCCGTCCGCGCCTTGTTGTGCGGATGGTCCAGCGCCTCGCCGAAGGACAGGACCGGCGTCACGCAGGCGTCGCTGCCGGTGAACAGAGCGGCCCACTCGTCGCGCGTGCGGGTGAGGAAGCGCGCCGCGATCGCCTCGCGCATCTGCGGCCAGCAGGTGCGGTCATATTGGCGCCCCGCGAAGCTCTCCGGCAGGGGCAGGAGCGTGCAGAAGACGGCGAAGAACTGCGGTTCGAGGCAGGCGACGGCGACATGGCCGCCGTCCTTCGTCTCATAGGTGTCGTAGAAGGGCGTGCCGCCGTCGAGCATGTTGCCCGCGCGCCGGTCCTGCCACAGCCCTGCGCCGCGCAGGCCGAAAATGCCCGCCGCCAGCATGCCCGTCCCGTCGACCATCGCCGCGTCCACGACCTGTCCGCGGCCGGAGGTCGCGCGCTCGAAAAGGGCGGCGAGAATGCCGGCGATCAGGAACATGGTGCCGCCGCCATGGTCGCCGATGAGGTTGAGCGGTGGCACCGGCTTGCCGTCGGCCGGGCCGATCGCGCCGAGCGTGCCGGTGATCGACAGATAGTTGAGGTCGTGGCCGGCCTGCTGCGCCAGCGGCCCCTCCTGCCCGAAGCCGGTCATGCGCCCGTAGATCAGGCGCGGATTGGCGGCGCAGAGCGTATCCGGCCCCAGTTCCAGCCGCTCCATCACGCCGGGCCTGAATCCTTCGAGCAGGATGTCGGCACCCGTCGCGATGCGGCGGACCATCGCCGCGCCTTCCGCGACCTTGAGGTCGACACGCAATGTGTGGCGGCCGTGGAGGCCGATGTCGAAATCGCTGTCGAGCGGAAGGAAACTGTCGGGTCCATGCAGGCGGCCGATGCGCAGCACCGTCGCGCCCATGTCGGCCAGAAGCAGGCCGGCGAGCGGCACCGGGCCGATCGCCGCCATTTCGACGACCTTCAGGCCCGCAAGCGGTCCGCTTTTCCTTCCGTCGGTCATTCTCCTCTCATGCTCCCGTTTTCCGGGTCTAGCGCGGGGCCATGCGGATCGCGCCGTCGATGCGGATCACCTCGCCGTTCAGCATCTGGTTTTCCACGATGTGGCAGGCAAGCGCGGCATATTCGGCCGGATCGCCGAGGCGCGGAGGGAACGGCACCTGCTGGCCGAGCGAATCCTGCGCTTCCTGCGGCAGGCCGGCCAGCATCGGCGTGCGGAAAGTGCCCGGCGCGATGGTCATCACGCGGATGCCGGAGCGTGCGAGGTCGCGGGCGACCGGCAGGGTCATCGCCACGATGCCGCCCTTGGAGGCCGAATAGGCCGCCTGTCCGATCTGGCCGTCGAAGGCGGCGACGGAGGCCGTGTTGACGATCACGCCGCGCTCGCCGCCTTCCAGCGGGTCGAGCTTCTCCGCCCGCACCGCGAAAAGGCGGATCATGTTGAAGCTGCCGACGAGGTTGATGTCGATGATCTTGCGATAGAGGTCGAGCGGGTGGGCGCCGTCCTTGTTGGTCGTCTTTGCCGCGATGCCGATGCCGGCGCAGTTGACGAGGATGCGCGGGCCGCCGAGCTTTTCCTCGACCTCCGAGAACGCCGCATTGCCGCCTTCGTCGCTGGTGACGTCGCATTTGACAGCGATGCCGCCGATCTCCTGCGCCACCTTCCCGGCCCGGTCCATGCCGACGTCGAAGATCGCCACCCTGGCGCCGCGTCCGGCCAGCGCGCGCGCCGTCGCCTCGCCGAGACCCGACCCGCCGCCGGTGACGACGGCAACCTGACCCTTGGGGTTCATGCTTCCTCCAATATGTTATGAACTAGAACAATATGGGGCCACTATAGAGCATGTCCCCGCAAAGTGGGAGCGGGTTTCAGCAGCGGACATGCGTCGCGGGCGGCAGGTGAGGGCGAGCGGTCACGCCTCTCCGGCGTTGCCGTCAGGCCGCCGTTACGGCGATGCCGGGCAGGTGGCTTCCGTCATTGACGGGCGGGGCGGCGGCCTCGCCGTCGAGGTCGTGCAGGAAAGCGGTCAGCCAGGCGCGCGCGTCCTGCCTGCGGATGCGCGCCAGCAGCGCCTCGTGCCGCTCGCGCCGCTCCTCCAGCGGCATTTCCAGCCCCTCGCGGATCGTGTCCGCCATGCTGTCGGTGTCGTAGGGATTGACGATCAGCGCTTCCTGCAACTCCTCCGCCGCGCCGGCGAATTGCGACAGAACCAGCACGCCGGGGTCGATATCGTCCTGTGCGGCGATGAATTCCTTCGCCACGAGGTTCATGCCGTCGCGCAGCGGCGTGACGAGCCCGACCCGGCTCGCCCGGAAAAGGGCGGCGAGTTTCTCGCGCGGCACCGCACGGTGGATGTAGCGCAGCGGCGTCCAGTTGAAGTCGGAGAAGCGGCCGTTGATGGCGCCCGTCAAGCCTTCCAGCTCGGTGCGGATCTCCGAATAGGCCTCGACATCCTCGCGGGTCGGCGGGGCGATCTGGAGGAAGGTGACCTTGCGCTCGAGGTCGGGATGGCGCTCCAGCATGCGCCGGAAGGCGTGGAACCGCTGCGGGAGACCCTTGGAATAGTCCAGCCGGTCAACGCCGATGATCTGCTTGCGTCCCAGCATGTCGCGGCGCATCGCGTCGATCCGCACGTCGTCGGGCGAATTGGCCGACATCGATGCGAAGGAATCGACGTCGATGCCGATCGGGAAGCGCTTGGCGACGATGATGCGCCCGTCATAACGCACGTGATCCTCGTCGATCACCTCCGCCAGACCGGAGGTTTCCAGATAGTGCTTGAAATTGCCTGCATCCGCCGAGGTCTGGAAGCCGACCACGTCATAGGCCAGCAGCCCCTCGACAAGCTCGCGATGGTTCGGCGACGCCGAAAGCATTTCCGGCGGCGGCAGCGGGATGTGCAGGAAGAAGCCCAGCCGCTGCCGGCAACCGAGCTTGCGAAGGTAATGGCCGGCCAGGATGAGGTGATAGTCCTGCACCCAGACGAGGTCGCCGTCGCGCAGATGCGGCACGAGCAGCCGGGCGAAATGCTCGTTCACCCGCTGGTAGCCCTCGAAATAGGCCGGCCGGAACTTCACTAGGTCGAGACGGTAGTGGAATAGCGGCCACAGCACGCTGTTGGCATAGCCGACATAATATTCCTTGTAGTCGCGCGGGGTCATGTCGGCGCCGACCATCACCACGTTGCCGATCTCGTCGATGGCCGCATTGGCCGGCCTGTGCGGCACGGTCTTGCCGCTCCAGCCGAACCAGACGCCGCCGCGCTCGCGCAGCGCATCGGCGAGCCCGACGGCCAACCCGCCGGATTGGGTCGATTGCCGCAGGTCCGCGACACGGTTCGAGACGATGACGAGACGGCTCATCGGTCAGCCCTCCGCGCCGGCCATGCGGGCGGCAGGCCGCGCCGCGCCGTCGCGGCGTTCCACCAGCCCCGGCTGGATGACGGAGAAGGGACCGCCGGTCTCCTCCAGCCGCGCCAGCCATCGATGGAAGCTGGTGATGTCGGGCGTCCTGTGCGTGGCGACCGTGTCGCCCGCGCCGATCTTGATCGCCACGCCGCCAAGCTCGACCACGCGCCGGAACGCGTCCTCGTCGGTCACGTCGTCGCCGATAAAGACCGGCGTGCGTCCCTGGAAGGGCGGCTCGCTCATGAAGGCGAGCACGGCGTCGCCCTTGTCGCGGTTGCCGAGCTTGATCTCCACGACCTGCTTGCCGTGGGCGAGGGAAGCGCCCGTGAACCGCTGCGCCTGCAGCGCGGCGAAGGCGAGGCATTCGGCGGTCTTTTCCGGCGCCTTGCGATAGTGCAGCGCGACGGAGCCGGGCTTGACCTCGGTGATCAGTCCCGGCTGGTCGCGGGTGAAGGCCGCTACGGTCGCAGCCAGCGTCTTGAGCTGTTCGGGATCGAAGGAGGCCGAGGACAGGGCACCCGCGGCGCTGCGGCGCTCCAGCCCATGCACGCCCGATGCGGGCAGCACGAGCGGCGAAAGGAACTTGTCCAACTGGGCGATGGAGCGGCCCGAGATCACGGCGACCGCCCCGGAAACCTCCTCCAGCCTGCGTACCAGCGCGGCGACGGAAGGGTCGATGCGAACGTGGGTCGGTTCATCCACGATAGGCGCCAACGTTCCGTCGAAATCGAAGAAGAACGCGGTCTTTGTCGGGTCGAGTACGACGTCAGTCATTAGGGTTCATAAGTAGGCTAACTCTCCCTTGTGCAATGCAAAATGAGGCGCACCGGTTCCCTCAGAAGTTCCACCATGCACCGCAGCCCGGCGCAGCGCTGGCGGCGCGATAGGGAGTGACGCGGGTTGTCTCGGAAGACTCCGCGATCGACATCGCGACCGGCTTGCCGGCGCCGATCTCGTTCTCGATCATATTGGCGATGGAGAGCTGTATCTTGCGGGCCAGACGCTTGCTGGCTTCGCTGCTCGCGGGCACGCTCACACGAAACTGGAGTGCACGATGCCGCTCCGCGCTGCGTCGCGCATATTTTTCCGATTGCGGTGTTTCGCTGAACATGGCCGTCCTCCATCGCGTCGTGAAACAACGTTCGGTGGTGCCAAGCGTTCCCGTCAAACAGGCATGGCTGCCGCCGCACGAGATTGAGGCAGAACATAGGACGGGCGGCGGGGAGAATCCACCTCTTGCAAAAAAAGTGATGAGGATGTGGCGAGAAAGTGGCTCTACACGCTGGCGTTCCTCCTTTGCACCGGATCGCGCTTCGTTGCGGTCACGCATGGATCCTCGGGCTTGACCCGAGATCCATGCCGTGACCGTGACGAAACCTACGACTGTTCCGGAATGGATCGTCTCGCTCGCCGTCAGCCGCGTCCCAGCACCGCCCGCAGCACGTCGTCGACGCCGATGGCGCCGACCAGCCGCATCTCGTCGTCGAACAGCGCGACGGGCGCGGCCTGCGACAGGTGCATGGCGTGGATCACCGTCTTGAGCGGCGTCGCCGGCTGCGCCCGGTAGATGCGGGGCTCCGCCGCGCCCGATGCCAGTTGCTCGCAGGAGCCCAGCCCGATCGGCCTGCCGTCGCGCTCGGCGGCTTCCACGGTGCCGTCGGCCGCCAGCCGGAACCGCGTGGTGCGGCGCCGGTCCAGCCAGACCCAGCCGGGTTCTCCGTCGGCCTCCAGGTCGCGCCGGTCGCGCATGACGTTCCAGGCGGTCAGCACGGAAAGCGGGTTCACGTTGGAGATGAAGTCGCGCACATAATCGTTGGCGGGCTTGAGCACGATGTCTTCCGGCGCGCCGGTCTGGACGATGCGGCCGGCCTCCATGATGGTGATGCGGTTGCCGATCTTCAGCGCCTCCTCCAGATCGTGGCTGACGAAGATGATGGTCTTCTTCAGCCGTGCCTGAAGCTGCAGCAATTCGTCCTGGAGCTTGGTGCGGATCAGCGGGTCGAGCGCGGAAAAGGGCTCGTCCATGAGCAGGATCGGCGCCTCGGTGGCGAAGGCGCGGGCCAGCCCCACGCGCTGCTGCATGCCGCCGGAGAGCTCATGGGCATGCTTTTTCGCCCATTGCGAGAGGCCGACGAGTTCGAGCTGCCGCGCCACCCGCTCGCGGCGCTCGGCAACCGGCACGCCGGCCAGTTCGAGGCCGAAGCCGACATTCTCCTCCACCGTGCGCCAGGGCAGCAGGGCGAATTGCTGGAACACCATCGCCACGCATTCGCGCCGGATGTGGCGCAATTCCTGGGGCGAGCAGGTGACGACATCGGTTGCACGCGCGCGGTCATGCACGATCACCGCGCCGCGCGTGGGACGGTTGAGGCCGTTCACCGCGCGCAGCAGCGTCGATTTGCCGGAACCCGACAGGCCCATGAGCACGGAGATCTCGCCCTGCTCGACGGTCAGGTTCGCGCCGGCGCAGCCCAGCACCGCCCCCGTTTCCGCCAGTATCCGCTCCCTGTCGGCGCCAGCGTCGAGCAGCCTGAGCGCCGCCTTCCGGTCATGCCCGAAGACGATGTCCACCTCGTGCAGCTCCACCGCTGCGCTCATCGTCCGGGCCCTTTGCGGACGCGCGCCATGCGGTCGAGGATGATGGCGAGGATGACGATGGCGAGGCCGGCTTCGAGCCCGAGCGGGATGTTCACCGTGTTGAGCGCGCGTACGACCGGCTTGCCGAGGCCGTCGGCGCCAATGAGCGCGGCGATGACCACCATCGAGAGCGACAGCATGATGCATTGCGTCAGTCCGGCCATGATGGTCGGCAGGGCGGAGGGCAGTTCCACCTTCCAGAGCAGTTGGCGCCGGGTCGCGCCGAAGGCCTCGCCCGCTTCCAGCAGCGGCACGGGTACGGACCGGATGCCGAGATAGGTGAGCCGGATCGGGGCAGGGGAGGCGAAGATGATCGTGACGATGACGCCGGGCGCCGCCCCGAGGCCGAACAGGATCAGCACCGGGATCAGATAGACGAAGGTCGGCAGCGTCTGCATCAGGTCGAGCACCGGCTGGAGCCAGCCATAGACCCGCTCGTTATGCGCGGCCCAGATGCCCACCGGCACGCCGATCGCCATCGAGGCTGTCGTGGCGCCGACCACCAGCACCAGCGTCTCGATCGTCTCCTTCCAGAGCCCCTGATTGACGATGAAGGCCAGTCCGAGGATCACGCCGAGGCTGAGCTTCCACGAGCGCTGGAAGGCATAGGCGAGCGCGGCGACGATCAGGATGAGGAGGGCGGGCGGAACGCCGAGCAGCAGGTCCACGGCCCCGTCGAGCACCGCGCCCAGCCAGTCGGCCAGCGTGTCGAACAGCCAGGCGAAATGGGTGGTCAGGAAGTCGAAGAAATTGCGGCCCCAGCGCCCGAGCGGGATCTTCCAGCTCGCGATCCACGCCGAAATCGGATCCATGCGCGTGGCCCCTCAACAAGCCGTGAGGACGGTTGCCGGAAAGGCGGCGCCCTGTGGCGCCCCCCTCTGGCCTGTCGGCCATCTCCCCCACAAGGGGGGAGATCGGCTGTAAGGTCCACCTTCGCCAGTCGCCGAAGGTTGGCGAAGGTCGCAATGAAGGCTGATCTCCCCCCTTGTGGGGGAGATGGCCGGCAGGCCAGAGGGGGGCGCGGCGGAACGCAAGCGCACGGAACGAGCTACTGGCCCAGCTTCGCCGCGACGGCTGCCGTGGCGTCGCCGCCGTCGCGGGTGGTGACGCCTTCGAGCCACGGTTCGGTCGTCTCGGGATTGCGCTTCAGCCAGGCGGCGGCGGCCTCCTTCGGATCGGCGCCGTCATTGAGGATCGCGCCCATGATCTCGTTCTCCATGTCGAGCGAGAAGACCATGTTGGTGAAGAGCTTGCCGAGGTTGGGACATTCGGTGGCATAGCCCGCGCGCACATTCGTGTGCACCGTCGCGCCGCCGAAATCCGGCCCGAACACCTCGTCGCCGCCGGCGAGATATTCCATGTCGATATTGGCGTTCATCGGGTGCGGCTCCCAGCCGAGGAACACCACATCCTGCTTGGAATTGGCCGCGCGGGTCACCTGCGAGAGCATGCCGGCCTCGGAGCTTTCGACCAGCTCGAAGCCGCCGAGGTCGAACTTGTTGCCGCTGATCATGTCGAGGATCAGGCGGTTGCCGTCATTGCCCGGCTCGATGCCGTAGATCTTGCCGTCGAGCTTGTCCTTGAACTTGGCGATGTCGGCAAAGGTCTTCAGCCCGGCCTCATAGGTGTAGGAGGGCACCGCCAGCGTGTATTTCGCCCCTTCCAGATTGGTCACCAGCGTCTCGACCGACTTGTCATCGCGGTAGGGCGCGAGGTCGGCCTCCATGGTGGGCATCCAGTTGCCGAGGAAGACGTCGATGTCCTTGTTCTTGAGCGAGGCATAGGTGACCGGCACGGAAAGGACCTGCACGTTCGGCTCGTAGCCCAGCGCTTCGAGGATAACGGAGGCGCTGGCGGTCGTTGCGGTGATGTCGGTCCAGCCCACATCGGAGAAACGCACGGTCTTGCAGCTCTCGGGGTCTGCGGCCAGCGCGGCCGTGGTCGCGAATGCCGCGACGAGCGTGGCGGCGAGGGTGAAAGTCTTGCGTGCTGGCATGTCCGTCCCCGTTCCTCGGCTGTGCGGGCGTTCGTCGCCGCATTCGCTCCTGCCGGAGCCAAACACCATTTCGGCATCGTTTCAAGCAAGGCTTTGCGGATCGGCGCGCGATGCGTGCGAAAGGCGTGGATGCGCGCGGCGGACGGTTTTACCCCGCGCGTGCCCGGTTTATGTGGAAAGCATGGCCAAGCTCCATTTCCACTACTCGACCATGAATGCCGGCAAGTCGACCGCGCTGCTGCAGGCCTCCTACAATTATATCGAGCAGGGCATGGAGACGATGCTGTTCATTGCCGCGCTCGACGACCGGGCCGGCAAGGGGCGCATCGGCTCGCGGATCGGCCTGTCGGCGGAGGCCAGCATGTTCGGGCCGGACAGCGATATTTTCGCCATGGTTACGGAGCGCTTGCGCGGCGGGCCGGTGCATTGCGTGTTTGTGGACGAGGCGCAGTTCCTGACGGAGCAGCAGGTCTGGCAGCTCGCCCGCGTCGCCGACCGTCTCGGCGTGCCCGTCATGGCCTACGGGTTGCGCACCGATTTCCGCGGCAGGCTCTTTCCCGGCTCCGAGGCGCTGCTGGCCATCGCCGACGAGCTGCGCGAGGTGCGCACCATCTGCCGCTGCGGCCGCAAGGCCACCATGGTCGTGCGGCTCGGGCCGGACGGCAAGGTCCTGCATCGGGGCGCCCAGATCGTCATCGGCGCCGCGCAATATGTCTCGCTCTGCCGCCGCCACTGGGAGGAGGAGATGGGGCGCGTGCCGGCGGAGGACATGGTCGGCTTCGCCCGCCCCTGAAGCTCTGTCTTTCAATCACAAAAATGGCCCCTTATATTCCGCCAAGTCATCATCCTAGGGGGAGCGCCGATCCATGGCCACGCTGCAGAACTTCGACGCCGAGATCGCCAGGACGAAGCAGGTGGTCGAGGACATGCGCTCCAAGATCGAGCAATCGGGGCTGACGCTGGAGAAATTCGCCCAGACCGACGCCAAGATCGGCGCCGCCGACTTCGACATCGAGAATGCGCGCATCTCCGACGTGCTGAACCAGCAGAAGGTGATGGAGGCGAATATCGCCGACCTCATCATCGGGCTGGAGGATGCGACCAACGTCTTCGGCACCGAATTCGAGTCGATGAAGAGCTATACCGGCTGGGAAAACTTCATCGGCATCTTCTCCGCCCAGCGCAAGCAGCGCATGCGCACCGAGCGCGTGCGCAACATGTCGCTTGCCGGCAACCTGCAGGAGCTGCTCGCCAAGTCCGACACCATCGTCGGCATCCTCAAGGAGCAGAAGAACATCCTCGACCAGCGCTACAAGACCTCGGAAACGAGCCTTTCCACCGTCATCGAGCGGCGCAAGTCGACCATGGCGCAGTTGGAAGCCACGCAGAAGCGCATCGAGGAGCTCAACCCGCTGCTGCTCGACATCGAGAACCGGATCGCCGCCTCCACCAACCAGGGCGAGCGCACGGAGCTCGAAGGCGACCGCTCCAAGCTCGCCACCGAATATAATGAGAAGCAGGCCAAGGAGCAGGAGCTGCTGGCGGAAAGCCAGACGCTGGAGCGCTACACCTCCATGTTCCAGACCTTCGTGGACTCGCTCAACAACCAGATCGCGGCGCAGAACACGCTGATCAACAAGCTGACCATCGACACCGAGCAGCGTATCGTCCTCTACAAGGCGCTGGAGGACTCGCTGAAGACCGCCGCCCAGCAGGATGTCGCCCACAAGATCAACACGCTGGGCAGCCAGGTGGACAACACCGCCGAGCAGACCATGGCCGGCATCGGCGCGGCGGCGCAGAAGCACATCGGCGACCTCTTGGAAATGCACGAGAAGAACATGGTCGCCACGGCCGACATCCAGCGCCGCAAGAAGCTCGCCGACGACGCTTTCGCCCGCCGCTTCGAGGAAGTGCTGCGCAAGCACAACGCGGCCGACTACGTGAAGGCGTGAGCCGTCGGGCCTGCTGCGTTGCGATCCTTCGCGCCCCCCTCTGTCCTGCCGGACATCTCCCCCACGAGGGGGGAGATCAGCCGGCCTTTCGCGCGCCGTCCCTTCTGCAGCGCCGATAACTGGCGAAAGCCGAGGCGACTTTCGATCTCCCCCCTTGCGGGGGAGATGTCCGACAGGACAGAGGGGGGCAACATGGAGCGCCAACGCAGAGGTTTGCCCGCATGACCCCCGCTTCCGACGCGGCAGCCCGCTATTTCGACGCCATCGCCGCCGCGCTGGAAGGGCTCGACGTGTTCCTGCGCGACGATCGCTCGCCGCTCTACCGACATGATGTGATCGCGCCGGTCATGGCCGAATATATCGGCCGGCTGGAAACCTCCTTCATCTGCTGGCGCAACCGGCTGGGCTTCGTCGACAGCTTCCGCATCGGCCGGGCCGAAAGCGGCTATCCGGTGTTCCAGAGCGTGCTGGAGCTGGAGAACGACCGGCGCACCGCCGAGCAGCGCCTTGCCGCCATTCCCGAACCCGCCGAGCTGCGCGCCGAGATGGCGGATTTCATCCTGCGGCAGAAGGCGTTTCCCGCCGCGCTTCAGCGCTCCATGGCCGAGCGCCTCTATCTCGACGAGGTGCGCAAGGGCGAGGTCTTCTCGCCCTTCGTGCTGCCGCGAACCGTGCGGGTTTCCGCCAATCCCAAGACGCGACGGCCGTTCTACATGGTGCATTGGGGCGCCTTCGACGGCCTCGCCAACCTGCCGCTGGTCTATATGGCGACGGTGGAGGATTCCTCGGACAAGATGAAGGAAGCGCTGCTGACGCGCTCCGGCGAGCTGCGCAGCGATGTCGAGGTGCCGCTGCCGGTCGAAGGGCTGCTCAATCCCGAGCTGGCGCATCGCTTTGACGATTTCGCCGAGAAGAACTCCGCCTATTCGCTGTCGCCGGCCACCATCGCCGGCAATCTCGACAAGGATTTCGACGAGTTGCACCCCAAGCAGCTGCGCCGGATCGTGCTCGGTCCCTTCTATTCGGCCGGCATCACCGAGCACAATTCCACCGTGGCGGAGGTGCTCTCCAAGGTGCGGCGGCAGGACAATGCGTGGCTGCTCACCTGGACCGTGCAGGAGGTCTATTCAAAGGCCGAGGTGCCGGGGCGCAAGGGGCTGTTCTCCAGCCAGCCGGCCCGCGAGGAATTCTACATCAACACCGACGATCTGGAAGCCGCGCGGCAGGGCGTGTCGAGCTACGAGAAGCACGCGCTGATTCCCCACGAAGCCTATCAGGCGCTCTACGCGGCCGGCGAGGCGCAGAAGATTTTCGGCGGCTACAAGGTGCACATCGTCTCGAACGGCAAGGTCATCAGCGATGTCTGAGGCGCATTTGCCCGCGACGGAAACCAGCGGATCATGAGGACGCCATGGATACCGGCCTGACAACGATCGCCGAAGAGGATGTCGAGAAGCACCGGGCGATGGCTCAGAGCTTCATCACCCGCGTCGTCGTGCTGGAGGATGGCGGCAACGGCGCCTCCACGGCGCTTGCCGGCACGGGACGCCGTTTCGTCTCCACCGTCTCGACGGGCTCCGTGCGCCGCACGCGCGAGGTGGAGCTGACGAAGACTGTTCACGTGCGGCCGGACGACAATCTCATGTCGCCGGCGCAGCACACGCTGCTCTACCGCGCCCGCCGCGGCATCGCCGTGGCGCTGGCGGTGGGCGATCTCTTCGCCAAGGCGAGCGATCTCGAGACGCTGCAATCGCGCAATGCCCATACGCCGCTGCAGGGCGAGGAAGCGGCGAGCTACAAGCGCCTGCTTTCGGCCTCGGCCTATGTCGCAGCCTTCACCTTCGCCGCCTATCTGCTCCAGACGCTCGAAAGCGACGTCGAGGCGCCAAACGACATTGCCGCGCCGCATTTCGTCTTCGACACGCAGCAGGATGCGATCAAGAGCCTGATCGCCGGCCTCGATGCCGCGCTCGCCGGCGCGAAGGACGATGCCGATCTCGCCGCGCGCGCCCGTGCCTTCGCCACCACGGCCATCGAGGGGCTTTTGTCGCGCAAGAGCCGCTTCGACGGGCTCGGCAGCTTCGAGAACGCGCATATGCGCCTCGATTCGGACGACTTCACCATCGACGGCTTCGACGTCGCGCCCGGCCGCAAGTCAAAGCCGCTGGTGATGACCTTCAAGAAGCCGGAAGAGGTCGTCGGCAACCATATCGCCAAGTACCAGTCGGTCAAGCTGGCCAAGATGCTGATGGCCTATGATTTCGACCGGCAGCTCAACCCCTTCGTGGAACTGGGCGGCTTCCTCTTCACCTTCATCGGCGACGGCGCGCCGGGCACAGGCAAGACGACGCTGATCCAGATGATCGCCGGGCTGGTGAACGATTACTGCCAGATCGCCGGCTGGCCCTTCCATTACGAGAATTTCGGCGTCGACCAGATCTCGTCCTATCAGGGCAAGTCCGGCCAGAACTGCCGCCAGTTCATCGACAACGTGCTCAATCCCCGCGCCATCGCCTTCGGCACGATCGACGATATCGACCAGGTGGCGGCCAGGCGTTCCGACGACCGCGCCTCGGCCGGCCAGCACGAGATCACCGGCGTGCTCATGGCGGCGTTCTCCGGCGCGATGACCGTGGTGCGCGGCAACTGCTCCTTCGGCATGTTCTCCAACTATCCCGAGAACGTCGACGACGCGCTGCGCCAGAGGGCAGGGGCGCGCTGGCTGGTCGACGGGCCGCAGACGCGCGACGACTATATCGACATCTTCGTTCTGCTCGCCGGCAAGAACCACAAGATCCCGCTGGGCGACCACGCGCTCTATGCCGCTCAGGAAATCCAGCGCGCGGTGAACAATGCGTATGAAAGCCACGGCAAGCCGCATGAGGACGGGCTGAAGAAGGTCTACTACCGCTACATGAACGATGTCGGCGAGCCGAAGACGGTGGCCGACATCGGCACCTACCTCCACATGATCAAGGAGGCCGAGCCGCGCTTCACAGGCCGCGCCATCAAGAACGTCACCGACGCGATCAAGATGCGCGCGATGGACATCGAGCTTCCCGACGAATGGTTCGCGGCGCCCGAGACCTTCATGCATAAGACCTATGACGCAAAGCGCGACATGATCGCGGAACTGCGCAAGCCCTTCACCATGGACATGGTGATGCAGGAGGTAAACCGCTACGCCGATTCCGAATTCCGCTACTCCGACCGCGCCGACGACAGCGCCGTGGAAAAGCTGCTCCGCGACGCGCGGCTGAGGGAGCGTGCCGGCCGCGAGATGGAGGAATTGAAGCGAAAAGGGCTCTGGAACGCGTGAGGCAGGCGGCTTGATTGGCGGAATGGCCGGGAATATATCTAGCTAAGCTAGCTTAGGAGAAAATTTATCATGCATGTAGGTACGTTCGAGGCGAAGAACCGGCTCAGCGCCCTGCTGGACAGGGTGGAGGCGGGCGAGGAAGTCACCATCACACGCAACGGAAAGCCGGTTGCGCGGCTCGTGCCCGTGCAGGAGCGGGACGTAGAGCGGGCGCGCCGCGCCGCCGAAGGGCTTCGCGCGATCCGATCGCAGGCCAAGCCCGGCCCTGAAAGCCTGAAGGATCTGGTCAATGAGGGCCGTCGTTATTGAGCGTTGTCGTCGATAATTCCATGGCGCTCGCATGGGCCTTGCCGGATGAGGGAAGTGCCTTTGCGGACGCCGTTCTCGATCAAGTCATAGGGCTTGGCGGCCATGTTCCCTTCATCTTTCCTGCGGAGTTCGCAAACGGACTGGTGACGGCTTCACGGCGGGGCAGGATTGGTCGAAAGGCACGAACCGATGCGCTTGAGTTCATGAAAGATCTGAAACTCGTCAGGCATCCGTCAGACGAAGACCACATTGGCGCGATTGTAGACCTGGCCGAATCTCACGGGCTGACCGTCTACGATGCGCTCTATCTCGACCTCGCGCTTCGTCTCAGCCTGCCGCTTGCAACGCTGGACAGAAAGCTTGCCGCTGCTGCCCAGCGGGCAGGTGTCCCGTTTGCGGCGCAATAGGTGGGAGAGACGGCACCATGGACCTCCTGCGCGACAACGAACTGATCTACGGACGGCTGCTGCCGGTCACCGAGCCGCATCTGATCGAGCGCTACAACAAGGCGCTCGTCGCCTTCGGGCTCAAGCCGACGAAGCGCGAATCATTCCAGATCGATAAGACCGGCTTTTCACCTGAAGTGGCAGAGGAGCTAGGCGACCTCCATTATCTCGATCCGAACCAGATCAACCGCCGCTTCATCATCCTTACGCCCCAACAGGCGGACCTGCCGGTGGTGCACACCGCTTTTTCCAACACATCGCAGCTCATGTACGAGTTCATGACGCGCAACCAGCGCGTCATCGACGCGCTGACGATCAAGGACGTCATCTATGGGGAGATCGAGGATTCGGTCTCCAGGGTAGAGGACATCGAGGACCTGCTGTCGATCAACCAGGTCGAGTTCCGGGTGCTGTCGGCGGAGAATGTCGTCGGCAAGGCGACGGAGCTTGCCGCGCTCGCCGACCGCCTCAAGCAGGAGCCGGATGCGTGGCGTGACGACGCGTTGCTCAACCGCATGGTGGAACTGGCGAAGATCACCGGCGACATCCGCGAGAACGCGCTGGTGCCCGATCAGGTGATCTTCCGGCACAATGCCTACTGGACCAGCCATTTCGGCGGGCTCTACGTGTTCATCGACCCGAAGCTGACGACCGTGGTGTCCGATCCCGCCGCGCCGGGCTTCCGCCGTTCGCGCCCGTGGCAGGTGAGCTATCTGTCGATCCGCGATGCCGACCGCGTCTTCCGCTTCCTCGCCTCCACCGGGCGGCTCGACCTGCCGCGCGCTTCATGGATCGAGCAGTCCGGCTATCTGGAGCATCGCGCCGAGATGGTCGTGCGCGCGCTCATCGCAGAGCAGGACCCGAAGCAGGATTTTTCGAAGGTCGACAATGTGTGGATGCAGACCTGGCTGCATCGCAATGCCGATCTCGTGGCGAGGGACGGCAATTTCCCGTTCCTCAACGCCGCCAAGCGCGAGATCGCGCAGATCGGCCAGCTGCGCATCGACGAGGTGGCGCCGCAGTTCAGGTTCCTGGCCGTGCGCGCCAGGCCCGACCATCCGGATGCCTGGCTTACCAACCGTCTCATCTCGGATTTCGTGCCCAGCGACTTCGTCTCGCGCTATGCCTTCAACAAGCAGGGCTTCTACGCCGATTACGAGCGCTTTTCGGAGGCGCGGCGAAGCGACGTTGTGGAACGGCTGAAAAGCACATATCTCAAGGACAAGGCCGCTTTCCGCAAGCGGCTCTACGGACTGACCGATTGAGGGGACGGCCATGTTGGATCCGATCGTGAACTTCTTCACGCGCATCTTTCACGCGATCGGGCGCGGCATCGGCTATGTCATCGCCGGCATCCTTTGGCCCTTCATGGCGACGGGCCGCTGGTATGCGGCGCGCGGCTGGCTCATCAAGGGCCCGCTCGGCCTCATCCTGCTCGGCCTCGTCGCGCTCTACGGCTATTTCATCTGGAACACGCAGGTCTGGACCGGCTTCGACACCAATTACGTGCAGGCCTACAACCTGAAGCAGCGCAATGTTTCGGCCGGCGAGCAGACCGCCGCGCAGGGTGCTGCGCCCGCCGCGCGCAGTTGCGGCCGCTCGGCCATCGCCGACGTGACGATCGACCTCATCGACATGAACGTGAACCGGAATGCCTGGATCTCGTCGATGGTCCTCTACAAGCTCGGCCTGTTCGGCATGGACTGGGACCGAACGCCCTTCCTCGACAACAAGGCCTCGTTCCAGCGCGGCGTGAACCAGGCGATCCGCCGCACCACCGTCGAGCTGGTCGACACGCTGGGCCGCGTGCGCGGCACCTCCCAGATCGACCAGAACCTCCAGAATGCGCGCGGCAACATGCAGTTCGACGAGGAGACCTGGTATTTCGGCCTCAATCCGTTCGGCTTCAAGACGCCGACGCCGGCCTGGTATCGCTCCGCGATCGGCGACCTGCGCAGGTTCAACGACCAGCTGGTCGCCTGCAACGCGGTGTTCGACGCCCGCGCCGACAATCTTATCACCTTCCTCGACCGTATCGCCAACGATATCGGCTCGACATCGGCGATCCTGCGCGAACGCTCCGAGTCCTACAATTATGGCTGGTTCGACACGCGCGCCGACGACCGCTTCTGGTTCGCCTACGGCCAGCTCTACGGCTATTACGGCATCCTGGCCGCGGCGCGCGCCGATTTCGAGGACGTCGTGGCCCAGCGCGCCATCGGGCCGCTGTGGGAGCAGACGGAGCAGCAGTTCGTTTCGGCGCTGCGCATCCAGCCCTTCATCATCTCGAACGGCAACGAGGCCGGATGGATCATGCCGACCCATCTCGCGACAATGGGCTTCTATGTCCTGCGGGTGCGCTCCAACCTCATCGAGATGCGGAGCGTGCTAGACAGATAGGGATGCCGTCGGCGTCCCGGATTGTATACTTCAAACTTGCATTTCGCTGTCGATCTGGCGTTTTTGGGGCTTTCCTGGCTGATCTGCATGGCGTAATGCATACCGCAAATCCCGCAACCCCGGAGGAGATAGCTTTTCATGGCCGAGTATAAGTCCGACATCGAGATTGCCCGCGCGGCGCAGAAGAAGCCGATCATGGAGATCGGCGCGAAGCTCGGCATTCCGAGCGAGCATCTTCTGCCCTACGGCCATGACAAGGCGAAGGTTTCGGCGGAGTTCATCCAGTCGAAGAAGGGCGGCAAGGACGGCAAGCTGATCCTTGTGACGGCGATCAACCCGACGCCTGCGGGCGAGGGCAAGACGACGACGACGGTGGGCCTCGGCGACGGGCTGAACCGCATCGGCAAGAAGGCGGTGATCTGCATCCGCGAGGCCTCGCTCGGCCCGAACTTCGGCGTCAAGGGCGGTGCTGCCGGCGGCGGCATGTCGCAGGTGGTGCCGATGGAGGACATGAACCTCCACTTCACCGGCGATTTCCACGCCATCACCACGGCGCACAACCTCCTGTCGGCGCTGATCGACAACCACATCTACTGGGGCAATGAGCTCGGCATCGACACGCGGCGCGTGGTGTGGCGGCGCGTCATGGACATGAACGACCGGGCGCTGCGCCAGATCGTCGTGTCGCTGGGCGGCGTGGCCAACGGCTATCCGCGCGAGGCCGGCTTCGACATCACCGTGGCCTCCGAGGTCATGGCGATCCTGTGCCTTGCCAGCGACCTGAAGGACCTCGAGAAGCGGCTGGGCGACATCATCGTGGCCTATCGCCGCGACAAGAGCCCGATCTATGCCCGCGACCTCAAGGCCGACGGCGCGATGGCGGTGGTGCTGAAGGATGCGATGCAGCCCAATCTGGTGCAGACGCTGGAGAACAACCCGGCCTTCGTGCATGGCGGCCCCTTCGCCAACATCGCCCATGGCTGCAACTCCGTCGTCGCCACGACGACGGCGCTGAAGCTGGGCGACTATGTCGTCACCGAGGCCGGCTTCGGCGCCGATCTCGGGGCGGAGAAGTTCTTCGACATCAAGTGCCGCAAGGCGGGTCTGAAGCCTGCCGCAGCCGTCATCGTCGCCACCGTGCGGGCGATGAAGATGAATGGCGGGGTGAAGAAGGAAGACCTCGGCCAGGAGAATGTGGAAGCGGTCAGGAAGGGCTGCCCCAATCTCGGCCGCCATATCGAGAACGTGAAGTCGTTCGGCGTGCCGGTGGTGGTGGCGATGAACCACTTCGTGACCGACACGGAAGCCGAGATCGCGGCGATGAAGGAATATGTCGCTGCGCAGGGCGCGGAGGCGATCCTGTGCAAGCACTGGGCCTTGGGCTCCGCCGGCATCGAGGACCTTGCCCACAAGGTCGTGGAGCTGGCCGAGAGCGGCCAGGCGCAGTTCTCGCCGCTCTATCCGGACGAGATGCCGCTGTTCGAGAAGATCAACACGGTGGTGAAGCGCATCTATCGTGGCTCGGAGGCTGTTGCCGACAAGTCGGTGCGCGACCAGCTCCACCAGTGGGAGCAGGCCGGCTACGGCAACCTGCCGGTATGCATGGCCAAGACGCAGTACTCCTTCTCGACCGACCCGAACCTGCGCGGCGCGCCTGTGGACCATGTGGTGCCGGTGCGCGAGGTGCGGCTGTCGGCCGGCGCCGGTTTCGTCGTCGCCATCTGCGGCGAGATCATGACCATGCCGGGCCTGCCCAAGGTCCCGTCCTCGGAGAAGATCTATCTCAACGACAAGGGTCAGATCGAAGGCCTCTTCTGAGCGATCTGCCTGCGAGACAATGATGAAGGGGACGGCTCGCTGTCCCCTTTTTCGTTCGTACCGCCCCTCATCCGGCTGCCGCCACCTTCTCCCCGTGAACGGGGAGAAGAGAGCCTTCATCTCCACTTTCGCCAATCGCTCGCCTGGCAGCAGAGGCGGAAAGCAAGCGGACATCGTTCTTCTCCCCGTTCACGGGGAGAAGTGCCCGGCAGGGGCGATGAGGGGCGGCGCAAACGTCGAAGGGCGCTCAGCCTCACATAAGACGCGACACGTAATCAGCGGCTGCGCCCGACAAGCTGTTCGAGATTGTGCACGACCTTGCCCAGCGTCGCCATGAACTGAGCCTGCTCGGCTTCGCTGAGGCCCGCGAAGGCGGCGTCGTTCACCGACCAGCCGGCATTGCGCACGTCGGCCGTCAGCCTCGCGCCCCGCTCGCTCAAGGCGTAGAGCACGGCGCGCCCGTCCTTCGGGTCGGGCTGCTTCACCACCAGCCCGTCGCGCAGCATTCGTGCCAGCGTGGCGGCCATTGTCGGCTGTTCGATCGCCGCAGCGAGGGTCAATGCGCGCTGCGACAGGCGCTCGCCTTTCGCCAAAGCGAAGATGACCGGCATGTAGGCCGAGGACAGGCCGAGCGGCTTCAGCTTCAGGTCGATGGCGCGGGCGAAGAGGCGCGCGGCCCAGTTGGTCATGTAGCCGGAGGATTTTTCGCGTTCGAAGAACATAGCTTGCTATACATATGTATCGTATGCTATATAATTCCCCTTCCGGTCGCAAAGCAACAGGAGACAGCCATGCGGTGGAAAAGCAGCGCGGACAGCTATGGCGGCGTCGCCATTTCCATCCACTGGCTGACGGCGGCGGCCATCCTCGGCGTGCTCGGAACCGGCCTGTCGCTCGACAGCGCGAGCGAGGAGAGCGAGATCGGCATCCTGCGCGTCCATGTGATCTTCGGGATCACAGTCTTCGCCCTCACCGTCCTGCGTATCCTGTGGTGGCTCTTCGCCGACCGCCGCCCGCGGGAAGCGCCGAACCAGCCGCGTTGGCAGGCGGCCGTGGCGTGGAGCGTGCATCGCCTTCTCTATCTCGTCATCCTCTTCATGGGTGCCAGCGGCATCGCCATGATCGCCTTGTCGGGGGCCGGCAACATCCTGTTCGGCGGCCAGCCGGGCCCGTTGCCCAACTTCTTCGACTATCCGCCGCGCGGCCCGCACGGGCTGGGCGCATGGCTGCTCATGGCGCTGCTGGCGCTGCATATCGGCGCGGCGCTCTATCACCAGTTCATCCTGCGCGACCGGCTTCTGGGGCGCATGGGTGTAGGCCGCCGCGCCTGACCTGCCTTCCGCCGGCCGCGCGGCTATCCTATATTTGCCTGCCAAGCCGGCGGAGACACATGGCGTCCATCACCGAACTCGTGCGCGGCATGCGCGATACAAGGCTGCCGCTCCTGCCCGTCGTCCTGTGCGCCATCTGCGGCGGCGCGCTGCTGATGTTCTTCCTCGTCGCGGATGAGATCGCGGAGGCGGAGCTGATGAGCTTCGACCGCTCGATCCTGCTGTTCTTCCGCAATCCGGCAGACCTGTCCGAGCCGGTCGGTCCGGCATGGCTGGAGCAGACGATGATCGAGCTGACGGCGCTGGGCGGCCATCCGCTCCTCGTCGTCATCGTGTCGATCGTGATCGGCTTCCTGCTCGTCTCAGGCAAGCCCGGTCCGGCCCTCTTCGTTTTCCTGTCCATCACCTCCGGCACGCTGGTGAGCCACCTGCTGAAGCTCGTCTATGACAGGCCGCGCCCCGACATCGTCGAGCATCTGGTTTCGATCCATACGCCGAGTTTTCCCAGCGGCCATGCGACGATGAGCGCCGTCGTCTACCTCACGCTCGCGGCGCTCATCGTGCGCCTCGTGGAATCCAATGTCGTGCGCGCCTACGTGCTCGGCGTGGCGATCTTCCTCACCTTCCTCGTCGGCATGAGCCGCATCTATCTGGGGGTGCACTGGCCGAGCGACGTGGTGGCAGGCTGGGCGCTCGGCGTTTCTTGGGCGAGCCTCGCTTTTCTCGTGGTGGCCGTGCTGCGGGCAGGGCGCGACGGGCAGCAGCGCAAATCATAGCTTGCCGCAGGGGCCGTTCGCGGCTATGGAAATCGCATGAACATGCGCTCGATCAAGACCCTGTGGTGGTGGGCTCGCTAGCAAGCGGCCGATGAACGCATGCGCGTGTGATGAAGTGGCCGCAACGGGATGTCCGGGCGGCCTTTTTTCATTATGAGATGCCCGGCACCCAAAGGCGAAATGGGTGAATGGAGACGGAAATGTCAGTGGAACAAGTTCCGGGCGGTGCCGAGCGTTTCGTGACCAAAGGTGGCATAGCGATCACCCGCCAGCGTCACGAGACCCCCTACAAGGGCGCCATCGAGGCCTATATCGACGCGCTCGACACACGCCGCGGCTGCGTCTTCTCCTCCAACTACGAATATCCCGGCCGCTACACGCGCTGGGACACGGCGATGGTAGACCCGCCGCTGGTCATCTCGGCGCGCGGGCGGGCCATGCGCATCGAGGCGCTCAACAAGCGCGGCGAGGTGCTGCTGCCGGTGATCCGCGAGACGGTCGCCGCGCTCGCCGACGTCACAGTCACGCAGACGACGCCGGCGCTCGTGGCGCTCGACGTCGCGCTGCCGGGCCGCGTCTTCGCCGAGGAAGAGCGTTCGCGCGTGCCGACCGTGTTCACCGTGCTGCGCGCGCTGGTCGATCTCTTCCGCACCGAGGACGACAGCGATCTCGGCTTCTTCGGCGCCTTCGGCTACGATCTCGCGTTCCAGTTCGACCCGGTCGAGCTGAAGCTGAAGCGGCCCGATGACCAGCGCGACCTCGTCCTTTTCCTGCCCGACGAGATACTCGTCGTCGACCACCATCAGGCGCGCGCCTGGCACGACCGCTACGACTATGCCGGAAAGGGTTTTTCCACTGAGGGCCTCGTGCGGGGCGGGGCGGCGACGCCGTTCAAGCGGCCCGACCGCATTCCGCCGCGCGGCGACCATGAGCCGGGCGAATATGCCAGGCTGGTGGAGAGCGCCAAGGAGAGTTTTCGGCGCGGCGACCTGTTCGAGGTCGTGCCGGGCCAGATGTTCTTCGAGCCCTGCCACTCGAAGCCGTCGGACATTTCGCGGCGGCTGAAGGAGATCAACCCGTCGCCCTATTCCTTCTTCATCAATCTGGGCGACAACGAATATCTCATCGGCGCATCGCCGGAGATGTTCGTGCGGGTCAACGGACGGCGCGTCGAGACATGCCCGATCTCGGGCACGATCAAGCGCGGCGATGACGCGATCTCGGATTCGGAGCAGATACTCACGCTGCTGAACTCGAAGAAGGACGAGAGCGAGCTCACCATGTGCTCGGATGTCGACCGCAACGACAAGAGCCGCGTCTGCGAGCCGGGCTCGGTGCGCGTCATCGGGCGGCGGCAGATCGAGATGTATTCGCGCCTCATCCACACGGTGGACCATATCGAGGGGCGGCTGCGCGAGGGCATGGACGCCTTCGATGCCTTCCTCAGCCACGCCTGGGCCGTCACCGTCACCGGCGCGCCGAAACTGTGGGCGATGCGGTTCATTGAGAACCATGAGAAGAGCCCGCGCGCCTGGTATGGCGGGGCCATCGGCATGGTCCATTTCAACGGCGACATGAACACGGGTCTCACCCTGCGCACCATCCGCATCAAGGACGGCATCGCCGAGGTGCGCGCGGGCGCGACATTGCTCTACGATTCGGATCCCATGGAAGAAGAAGCTGAAACTGAACTGAAGGCGTCGGCCATGCTGTCGGCGATCCGCGAGGCGTCCGCCGGAAACGCGGCCGGCCCGGAACGCGCCGCCGCGCGCGTCGGTGACGGGCTCTCGGTCCTCCTCGTCGATCACGAGGACAGCTTCGTCCACACGCTGGCCAACTATTTCCGCCAGACCGGCGCGACGGTCTCGACCGTGCGCACGCCGGTGCCGGAGGAGGTGTTCGAGCAGGTGAAGCCCGATCTCGTCGTGCTTTCGCCGGGGCCCGGCATGCCCAAGGACTTCGACACCAAGGCCACGATCGACAAGGCGCGCAAGCGCGGCCTGCCGATGTTCGGCGTGTGTCTCGGCCTTCAGGCGCTGGCCGAGGCCTATGGCGGCGAGCTTCGCCAGTTGCACATTCCCATGCACGGCAAGCCTTCGCGCATCCGCGTCAACAAGCCGGGCGTCATCTTCTCGGGCCTGCCCGACGAGGTCACAGTCGGCCGCTATCACTCGATCTTCGCGGATCCGGTGCGGCTGCCGGACGATTTCCTCGTGACGGCGGAGACGGATGACGGGATCATCATGGCTTTCGAGCACCGCAAGGAGCCTGTGGCCGCGGTACAGTTCCATCCCGAATCGATCATGACGCTCGGCCAGAATGCCGGCATGCGCATGATCGAGAACGTGGTGGCGCACCTGCCGCGCCGCGCCAAGGTGAAGGCTGCCTAAGCCCGCGTCATGACAATCCTGTCGCCCAAGCAAAGCGTGGCCCGGCTGGCGGCCGGCTCCATCTTCGTCGGCCTGGGCGTCATGGGGCTCAAATTCTTGGCCTGGTGGCTCACCGGGTCGGTCGCGCTCTATTCGGACGCGCTGGAGTCCATCGTCAACGTCATCGCGGCGCTGGCCGCCTTCTGGGCGATCAAGGTGTCGCACCGGCCGGCCGACAGCGGCCACCAGTACGGGCACCACAAGGCCGAATATTTTTCCGCCGTGCTGGAGGGCGTGCTGATCGTGCTCGCCGCCGTGCTGATCCTCGTCGAGGTCTGGCGCGTGTGGCAGACCCGGACGGTCGGCATCGAGGCGCCGTGGGAAGGCCTTGCGGTGAACGGCTTTGCGGCGGTCATCAATGCCGGCTGGGCGACGATCCTGATCCGCTCCGGCCGCCGTGCGCGCTCGCCGGCGCTGGTGGCGGACGGTCATCACATCATGACCGACGTGTTCACCTCGGCCGGCGTCATCGTCGGCCTTGTCGGCGCGGTCCTCACCGGCTGGATGTTCCTCGATCCGCTGCTCGCGGTGATCGTCGCGCTCAACATCCTGTGGCAGGGCTGGAAGGTGATCGGCTCCTCGCTGGACGGCCTGATGGATCGCGCCGTGGACATGGAGGAGCATGTGCGCATCCGCGACATCATCTCCGCCAATTCGGCCGGCGCGCTCGAGGTGCACGATCTCAAGACCCGCATCGCCGGCCGTGCCACCTTCATCGAGTTCCATCTGGTGGTCGATGCCGACATGACGGTGGGCGACAGCCATGCTATCTGCGACCGCATCGAGGCGGCGCTGCGCGAGAGCATCCCTTCCGTGCGCGTCATCATCCATGTCGAGCCGGACGACGAAGCCAAGCTGCCGAAAGGGACGGCCGCCGTCCCCTTCGCCTGAGATTGGGCGGCTTGGCAGGAGCGTGCTTCCTCTGCTAACCGGAGTGCATGACTCCCTTGCCAGAAGCCGCCGAGGGCGGAGCGCTGACGCGACGCCCTGCCTGGCAGCAGTGGGGCCTGCTCATCCTCGTTTCGGTGCTGCTCGACCTCCTGCTCGAACTGGCCGGCTTTCCCGCTCCCTTCCTGATCGGCGCCATGATCGCCGGCGTCCTCGTCGGCACCAATGGCGCGGCGGTGCGCGTGCCGATGCCGGCGCTCAATTGCGCGCAGGCGCTCGTCGGCTGCCTCATCGCCGCGTCCCTGTCGCCCGAATCGCTTCCGGCCTTCCTGCGCGACTGGCCTGTCCTCCTCGGCGCGGTGCTGGCCACGCTGGCGGGGTCGAGCCTGCTCGGCTGGCTGATCAGCCGCTTCCAGGTTTTGCCGGGCACGGTGGGCGTGTGGGGTTCCGCGCCCGGCGCGGCCACGGCGATGGTGCTGATGGCAGGCGCCTTCGGCGCCGACCAGCGGCTCGTCGCTTTCATGCAGTATTTCCGCGTCGTGCTGGTGACGGCGGTGGCGACGCTCATCGCGAAACTGTGGGTCGGCGGCGATGCGGCCGCGCCGCAGATCGTCTGGTTCCCGGCGATCGAGCCGCTGCCTTTCGCGGCGACCATCGCGGTTGCCGTCGCGGGCGCGGTGCTCGGCCGCATCATCCGGCTGCCCAACCCGATCTTCGTCGGGCCGATGCTGCTGGGCCTGTGCCTGCAATTCGGCGGCATCGCCCAGTTCCAGCTTCCCGAATGGCTGCTCGTGCTCTGCTACACCGCCGTCGGCTGGACCATCGGGCTGCGCTTCACGCGGCAGACGTTGATGCAGGTCCGCACCGCGCTGCCGCATGTCGCCATCGGCGTGCTGGCGCTGATTCTGTTCTGCGCCTTGATCGGCCTCATGCTGGCCGAATTCGCCGGCGTCGATCCGCTGACGGCCTATCTGGCGACCAGCCCCGGCGGCATGGACGCCGTGGCGATCATCGCAGCCGGCTCGCCCAATGTGGACATGTCCTTCATCATGGCCTTGCAGATGCTGCGTTTCGTCATCGTGCTCATGACCGGGCCATGGCTGGCGCGGTACATCGCGGAGCGGGTGCGCCACAAGGATTGAACGCGCCGCTGTGGCGCTTTGGCCACAATGGCGGCGCTGCCTTTTTTCGGCCCCGATCCTTCCAGACGGCCGCCACCTTTTGCCGCAACAAGGTTTTCGCCCCAGGCGTTATCGGGGCCAGGCAAACAAGAATTCAGGGTCCATTATGTGTGTCTCAGCCCAGCGCGGCGCGTTTGCGCGACTTGCCGCCATCCTCCTTTTCCCGCTTCTCCTCGCCGGCTGCATGTCGTCGGGCGCCAACGTCACCATGGTCGATCCGGGGCCGGATCCCTATTACGTGGCGATGTACGGGGAGCAGCCGAATGAGCGCTTCCCGCTTCCTGCCACGGATATCCGCCGCGTCGATCCGAAATATTTCCGCCAGCAGGTGCGCTATCCGCGCTGGGAGAAGCCGGGCACGGTCGTGGTCGATACCGCCAACCGCTTCCTCTATCTCGTGCAGGAAGGCGGCATGGCGATGCGCTACGGCATCGGCGTCGGCAAGCAGGGGCTGGAGTTCGACGGAACGGCGGTCGTGGGGCGCAAGGCCGAATGGCCACGCTGGACGCCGACGCCCAACATGATCGCCCGTGACCCCGAGCGCAACGCGCAGTGGGCCGGCGGCATGGAGCCCGGCCTGACCAATCCGCTCGGGCCCCGCGCGCTCTACCTCTACAAGAACGGCAACGACACGCTGTTCCGCATCCACGGCACGTCGGAGCCGTGGTCGATCGGGCTTGCGGTGTCGTCGGGCTGCATCCGGCTGTTCAACCCGGACATCATCGACCTTTACGGCCGCGTGCCGGTGGGCGCGGAAGTCGTGGTGCTCCAGAACGAGCCGGTCGAGCCGGAACTGGCGCCGGCGCCGGATGCCGATGCCCGGGTGCCGATGGCTGCCGCGCCGGCCGGCGTGGTCCGTCCGGTCGCCGCGCTTTAGGCTACCACTGCTTTCAAGGCAGGATGGTGGAGCATCCTGCCTTGCGCCGGATCGCGTTGCCGCAACGGTGGCGGCATGGATCCTCGGGTCAAGCCCGAGGATGACGAACGTGGTGGAGGGTAATGCCAACCACCACCGTGGACGGTTGACAGTGACTTCCTCTTGCCTTCGTCATCAACTCTGTTTGATTTGCG
>Ga0180217_1001121_pt1 | contig 31857 bp, 29 predicted proteins | sample eDN3rd37CBELigOP_FD_128521 | JGI IMG/M metagenome (GOLD analysis project Ga0180217, IMG submission 128521) | Enriched Organic Plus compost microbial communities from Emeryville, California, USA - eDNA 3rd pass 37_C BE-Lig OP (version 2) (version 2) ... | reverse complement strand
CTTCGTCCAGCACTCGCCGATATTGGGACAGGCCGCCTCCTCGCAGACCGTGTGCAGGCTGTTAGCCCGCACCACATCGCGCGTGGCGGCATATTCGCGGCTGACCGGCGCCTTGACCCGGATCCAGTCCGGCTTGCGCATCACCTCCGTGTCCGGGCGATGGGCCTTTTCGGGATGGCGCTCGCCCGCGGGGCGGGCCTTCCTGTCCGAGAGATTGTCGATCACGACCGTCATGGGAGAGAGGTATAGCGCAATCCGCCCCTTGCGCGACGCCCAAAAAGGGCCATCTATGAACCAAAGGCCTTTATCTGCGTTGCAAAAATCGCATCCGACGGAGTGTCCTATGGCCACCATCCACCCCCTGCCCCACAATGCGCCCCGCAAGGCGGCCCGGCCCGCGCGCAGCCGCCGCGCCGCCGCCAAGGCCGGCCCGCCGCCCCAGGGCATGCTGAACCGCGTCATCCGCAGCACCCCGGCCAAGGCCGTGCTGATCGGGGTGGGCACGCTGGGCCTGGCGGCCCTGGCGGTGGCTCTGATCGGCCCGCGCCGCCTGGAGCGCGAGGTGCTGCAGCCGCTGCAGAAGGCCGTGGGGCCGCAGGCCGAGAAGCTGTGGGACCAGGCCCGGCCGGTCCGCGAGCAGCTCACCGGGATTTTCCGCCGCGCCGGGGACGAGCGCGAGAAGCTGGCCCGCGATTTCCAGAGCTGGATCGGACACTTCCGCAACTGAGAGAGCGGGGCGCGGTAGCGCCGGGCGCATCTGCCGGATAGCGTGCGGTCCGCAACCGCCGGACCCGCGCCATGACCGCCATGACCGTGCCCTATGACCCGCGCGCCGGCCGCCGCTCGCTTTTCCAGGCGCTGGCCGAGGCGCGGCGAACCCATGGCGGCAGGACCCCCATCCTGGTGGATGTGGACGAGCGGGTGCTCGACTACGACACCATCCTCAAGGGCGTGCTGGCGCTGGGCCACGCCCTGAAGCGCCGCACCGTGAAGGACGAATGCGTGGGCGTGATGCTGCCCACCGGGGCGGCGGCGGCCATCACTGTCTTCGGCCTGTCGGCCTATGGCCGCATCCCCACTATGCTCAACTTCACCAGCGGCAGCGCCAATATCCTGAGCGCCATCCGGACGGCGCAGGTCAAGCGCGTCGTCACGGCGCGGCGCTTCATCGGCCTGGCCAAGCTGGACGAACTAGCAGCCGAGATCGCGGGCGTGGCCGAAGTGATCTATCTGGAGGATGTGCGCGAGCGCCTGGGCCTGACGGACAAGGCCGCCGCAGCGGCGGGACTGGTGGCGCCGGGGCTGATCGCCGCGCGCGCCGATCCCGACGGCACCGCCGCGATCCTCTTCACCTCCGGCACCGAGGGCGCCCCCAAGGGCGTGGCGCTCTCCCATGCCAACATCCTCTCCAATGTGGCGCAGGTGCGGGCGCATATCGCGCTTTCGCCTGAGAGCGACCGCGTGCTCAATCCCCTGCCCGTCTTCCATTGCTTCGGCCTGTCGGTGGGCACCATCCTGCCGCTGGTGGCGGGGCTGAAGGTCATCTGCCATCCCACGCCCTTGCAGCCGCGCGAGATCGTGGCGCGCATCCGGACGCACGGCGCCACCATCCTGCTTTCGACCGACACGTTCATCGCCCAGTATGGCCGCGCCGCCGGGGAGCATGACCTGGACACGGTGCGGCTGGCGGTCTGCGGCGCCGAGCGGGTCCGCGATGAGACGCGCGTCTTCATCCGCCAGAAGTTCGGCATCCACATCCTGGAAGGCTATGGCGTGACCGAGGCTTCGCCCGTGGTCGCCGCCAACCAGGTCGAGGCCAACCATCCGGGCACGGTGGGGCGGCTGATGGTAGGCATGGAGGCGATGCTGGAGCCGGTGGACGGCATCCCCGGCGCGGGGCGCCTGAAGGTGAAGGGCCCCAATGTGATGCAGGGCTATATCCTGCCCGAAGCGCCCGGGGTGATCGTGCCGCCCGAAGACGGCTGGCACGACACCGGCGATGTCGCCAGCATAGACGAGGACGGCTTCATCGCCATCCGCGGGCGGCTCAAGCGGTTCGCCAAGATCGGCGGCGAGACCGTGTCGCTGGCGGTGCCGGAGAATTGCGCCGCTGCGCTGTGGCCGGGCCGTGTCCATGCCGCCGTGACGGTGGCCGACCCGCGCAAGGGCGAGCAGATCGTGCTGGTGACGGACGCACCCGATGCCAGCCGCCCCAGCCTGCTCGCCTGGGCGCAGCACCACGGCGTCTCGGAGCTGGCGGTGCCGCGCCGGGTGATGATCGTGGACGCGATCCCGGTGCTGGGCACCGGCAAGACCGACTATGTCGCCGTGCAGAAGATGGCGGCGGCGTCAGAAACTCACCAATAGCCGTTGCCGGGCGCGAAATTGTAGCCGTTCCACGGGTCCATGCGCGCGCCATAGACCGAGCCATAGCCGTAAGCGCCCACATAGCCGTAAGGCGAATAGCCGACGCCGCCCGCGAAGGGCGGCCCCCAGGGCGCGCCATACGATCCGTAGGCGGAGGAATAGCCGCCGGCGTAACCGCCCGCATAGGCGCCGCCATAGCCATAGGCCGGATAGCCGCCCGAATAGTCATAGCTGTAAGCCGTGCCGGACGAGCCCTGATAGACGGTGGCGGGGCCGTAGAAATTGTTCACGGTCCCCTGGCTCGCCACCGGCGGCGCGGGCGGCGGATAATAACCGCGGTCGCGGCGGCCTCCGGCCTCGGCGGCACTGGCGGAGAGAATCGCGGCAAAGGCCAGCGCAGGCGCGGCGGCGGCGAATTTGGGCATGAGCGGTCTTCTCGGTTGGAGTCCCCGAACTGTATCAATTCGGGACGGGCTGGCGAGTTCCCTTTTGCCGCCCGATCGGTGCGTTTGACAATCAGTCGCATCTGGGGATATATATTCAGTCGCAAGTGCAAAAAAACTTTGTGCACGAAGGACTTAACAGCTTCCATGATTGTTTGTGTCTGCCATAGGCTCAACGACCAGAAGATCGGCGCGGCCATCTGCTGCGGCGCCGCTTCGGCGGACGAGGTCTATGCACGCTGCGGCGTGAGAAAGAATTGCGGACGATGCCAGGAAACGATCGAAGGAATGCTGGAAGAAAATCGCCGCGCCCTGTCACTGGCGGCGGAGTAGCCCCCGGCCCCGCCCCGCATGAGGGCGTCCCCGGCGATCCCGAGACCATCCGTTTCCTCAATCTCGTCCTCAAGAACGAGCTGACGGCGATCAACCAGTATTTCCTGCATTCGCGGATGCTCTCGGACTGGGGCCTCAGCGAGCTGGCGCATAAGGAATACGAGGAATCCATCGACGAGATGAAGCACGCCGACAAGCTGATCAAGCGCGTGCTGTTCCTGGGCGGGCTGCCCAATCTGCAGGATTTGGGCAAGCTCCTGATCGGCGAGAATGTCCGCGAGGTCATCACCTGCGACCTGTCGCTGGAGATGCGCTCCCTGCCCGACCTCAAGATGGGCATCGAGCATTGCGAGCTGATGAAGGATTACGGCACGCGCGAGATTTTCGTGGACATCCTGGAAAGCGAGGAGGAGCATATCGACTGGCTCCAGACCCAGCTCCGCCTGATCGAGCAGATGGGGATCCAGAATTTCGTGCAGCTTCAGACCAAGCCCAACGCGACGTCGAACTCCTAGAATTCGGCTTCGAGCTCTTCCAGCGCCACCTGCTCGGCCTTCGCCGCCTCGATCCATTCCAGCATGTCGGGCAGGTTGAGGATCGTCTCGCAATAATCCTGGGCGGCGCGGTCCAGCCGCACGTCATAGGTCTGGAAGCGCGTCGTCACCGGCGCATACATGGCGTCGGCCAGGGTCGGGTGCGCCCCGAACAGATAGGGCCCGCCATAGCGGCCTAGGCAATCGCGCCAGATGGTGGTGACGCGGTCGATATCGGCCTGCGCCCCGGCCCAGACCTTGAAGCCGGGATAGCGCGCCTTGAGATTCATCGGCAGGGCCGAGCGCAGATTGGCGAAGCCCGAATGCATCTCGCCCGATACGGCGCGGCAATGCGCCCGCGCGCCCACGGCGGCGGGCAGAAGCCCCGCCTTCGGGAAGATTTCGTTGAGATATTCGGCGATCGCCAGCGTGTCCCACACCTTCAGCCCGTCATGGGTCAGGCACGGCACCAGGAAGGACGGCGACAGCAAGAGAAGCTCGGCCCGTGCATCGGGATCGTCGCCCGCCAGCACCTCTTCCCGGAAATCCAGCCCCGCCATGCGGCAGAGCAGCCAGCCGCGCAGCGACCAGGAGGAGTAGTTCTTGCTGGAAATCGTCAGGACCGCTTCCGCCATGGGCCAAGCTTCTCCCGCTTCCGTGCGCGTTGACAAGCATTATTTTGCACTGCAGCATTATCGGTGCGAGCAATCGAGTGCCGGTCCCCCGCGGGGGCCGGGGCCAGCGGGAGCCGATGTTGTACGACGCCTATCAGGCTCAGCAGGATCTGCTCGCCCCCGTCCGGGCGGGCGCGTCGCTGTTCAGCACGGCCCTGGGCGAGACCTGGCTGGGGCCGGGCCCCAATTTCCTCTTCAGGAGCATGGCCGCGGCGGCGGAGATCGTCGCCCGGGCCAAGCTGATCCATGAACGGCCGCCCTATGGCATCACCCTGACGGGTCCGGACGGCGTCGCCCGCCCGGTGGAGGAAGAGGTGGTCCTTTCCCTGCCCTTCGGTGACCTGGTGCAGTTCCGCAAGCCCGTGCCCAGCCGCCAGCCCAGGGTGCTGATCGTGGCGCCGATGGCGGGGCACTTCCCCACCCTGCTGCGCAACACCGCCGAGACCATGCTGGCGGACCATGACGTGTACATCACCGACTGGAAGAACGCCCGCGACGTGCCGCCGGCGGCGGGCCGCTTCGGCACCGACGAATATGTGGACTATCTGATCCGCTTCCTGGAGGAGATCGGCCCCGGCGCCCACACCGTGGCGGTGTGCCAGCCCTGCGCGGCCCTGACGGTGGCGGTGGCGGCCATGGCGATGAACCGCTCCAACGCCACGCCGCGCTCCATGACGCTGATGGCCGGGCCGGTGGACACGCGCGTCAATCCCACCAAGGTCAATCTGCTGGCCACCTCCAACCCGCTCGCCTGGTTCGAGGAGAATCTGATCAGCGCCGTGCCCGCCCGCTATGCGGGCGCGGGCCGCCATGTCTATCCGGGCTTCATCCAGCTCACCGCCTTCATGGCGATGAACCTGCCGCGCCATGTGCGGGCGCATCTCGACCTCTTCGGCCATATCGTCAAGGGCGAGGACGAGAAGGCGGACGCCAACCGGAAATTCTATGACGAGTATTTCTCGGTCGCCGACCTGCCCGCCGAATTCTATCTGGAGACGGTGCAGAAGGTGTTCCAGGAGCATCATCTGCCCCGCGGGATGTTCGAGTATCGCGGCCAGGTGGTGGACCCCGGCGCCATCCGCGAAACCGGGCTCCTGACGGTGGAAGGCGAGCGCGACGACATCTGCGCGCTGGGACAGACGCTGGCGGCGCACGATCTCTGCAAGGGCATCAAGCCCTTCCGCAAGAAGCACTATGTCCAGGCCGGGGTGGGCCATTACGGCGTCTTTTCCGGCAAGCGCTGGCAGACGCAGATCTATCCGATGGTCAAGAACCTGATCCTGGCCTCGGAATAGCGCCGGACCCGCGCTATCGGAAGATCGCGTTGAGGCGCGCCGCCAGCGCATAGCCGGCGCGGGCCATCTGCTCGCGGGCGATGCGGGCCTGCGCCGCCGCCTGGGTCTGCGTGGGCGCGCGGCCCGCTTGCGGATAGATAACGTCGCGCGCGACGGCCGCGCTGCGTTCGGCCCAGGCCGCGGGCGTTCCGGTGCCCCATTGCGCCTTCTGCGCCCGCGGCGTGGCGGCGTCTATCGCCCGGGCGATGGCGCGCGGATCGCGGCCCGACAGCGCCACCAGCTCGTCATCCCAGAAATGATGCAGGGTAATGCGCTGGCCGCGCCAGCGCATCTGCACCCGGTTGCCGCCGCGGTCGCCATTGTCGGCGGCATGCAGGGGCTGCTGGATGTCGCCGACCAGATGGATCAGGTATTTGAGCGCCTCCTGTTTCTGCGCGCGTGGGGCCGTCCCGCGCAGCACCGCCTCGGCCCGCGCGATCTGCGCCACCACGCAGGCCTCGCGCGGGCAATCGCGCGCCGCGCGGTAGCGCAGGTCGCCGCCGATCCTGAGATTCACATAATGCCAGGGGCCGGTCTGGGGCCGCGCGTCGCGAATCTCGTCGGCCCAGTTGGCCGAGAGCACCATCATCGCCTCGGCCTCGCCGCCCAGCAGATTTGCAACCTGGGCGCGAGCCTTGGGCGTGAGATTCATCGCCGCGATATGCGCCACCACCTGATGGCCGCGCGGCCCCCAGGCGAAGGCGGGAAGCGGCGGCATCGCCAGCAGGGCCAGTAGAAGAAGGATTTTTCGCGTCATGGCCTGGTGCGGGCGCCGCCCGCGCCGATTTCCCTTTCCTTACAGCACTTTGGGTTGACGATGTTGGGCGCGATAGGCTTAATGGATTCGCGCCGCAACGCCAGGGATGGGCTCCGCGGACAAAAGGGCTGGGGCGCCCAAAGGTTTGGGTAAGACGGGCGGGGGCCTGGCGAACCCGATACGACAATACGGAGCCATTCGTGAATCCACGCGACCTGGTGCGCGCCTATTCCGCATCCCGATGGCCTCATCGCCTCGCCACCGCCCGCGCGGCGCTTCTGACCACCGATGGCCGCTGGGCCATGGTCTCCACCGGCATCACCACCCTGGTCGCCGCCGCCATCGCCGCGCTGGCGGTGGGCACGCTGCCCATGACCAATCCCGCCGTCTCCACCACCCATATCCCGCTGACCTATGAGCTCTTCCTCAGGCTGCTCAAGATCAGCAACAGCACGCCGCAACTGACCGCGCCCGACACGTCCGACCGCGCCAATCCCGATCCCGGCGTGGAGACGCGCACCGTGACGCTGGACCGGGGCGACACGCTGAGCAGCGTGCTGGAGGACCTGGGCATCTCGCGCCAGGACGCCAACGCCGCCTATTCCGCGCTGGGCAAGGATTTCAGCCCGCGCTCGCTCAAGGCGGGCCTGACCATCGACGTGACCTATGCGGTGGCGACGATCGACGCCACCGGCGCCAAGCCCGACGCGTCGCCGCGCACCACCGTGGTGATGGTCAACGAGAAGCCGGTGGAAGTGCCGCTGGCGGACGAGAACGAGGCCGACGCCACGCCGGGCACCTCCGAGCCGATCTCGCGCCTTCTGGCGCTGTCCTTCTCGCCCTCGGTCGAGCAGGACATCACCGTCACCCGCACCATGGCGGGCGGCTTCCGCGCCCAGTTCACGCAGAAGGAGCTCAGGGCGCATCGCCACCGCGCCGGCGGCACGGTCAATTCCAGCCTCTATCTGGCGGCGATGCAGGCGGGCATCCCGGCGGAAGTCGTGATCGATATGATCCGCATGTTCTCCTACAAGGTGGACTTCCAGCGCGACGTCCATGAAGGCGACAGTTTCGAGGTCTATTACGACTATTACTACACGCCCGAAGGCCAGCCCGCGAAATACGGCCAGATATCCTTCGCCAGGATGCGCCTGTCGGGCAAGGATATCGGACTTTACCGCTACCAGCCCGATCCGGACGAGGCGGCGGAGTATTTCGATGCCAAGGGCGAAAGCGCCAAGGGCCTCTTGATGAAGACGCCGGTGGACGGCGCGCGCATCTCCTCCGGCTTCGGCTCGCGCTTCCATCCGGTCCTGGGCTATACCCGCATGCACAAGGGCGTGGACTTCGCCGTACCCATCGGCACGCCGGTGATGGCGGCGGGCAACGGCACCATCCAGTTCATGGGCCGCGCCAGCGGCTATGGCAATTTCGTGCAGATCAACCATGGCAACGGCTATGCCACGGCCTATGCGCATCTTTCGCGCTTCGCCGCGGGCATGCGGCGCGGCGCGCGCGTCCGCCAGGGCCAGGTCTTCGCCTATAGCGGCAATACCGGCGTCACCACCGGCCCGCATCTGCATTACGAGATCCGCGTCAACAACGGCCAGGTCAACCCGCTGACGGTGAAGATGGCGCAGGGCCGGACCCTGGCGGGCAAGGAGCGCGCCCTCTTCCTGGAGCGGCGCATGAAGATCGACGAGGAGATGGCCGCCCTGCCGCTGGAGACGCGGATCAGCGACGTCTCCGCCGATCTGCGCCAGGCCCGGGCGCGTTGATTTAATTGAACCCCCATACGTCGCAACTCGCCTCCGCACGGCGGCCGACGCCGCCATCGCGGAGAGCTCGTTGCGACATCTTCCCCCTTTCGGGCGCGCTGACGCGCGCAAAGGGGGAAGGAAGCTGGTGGATGCTGGAAGTCGCGCCGCGGCGCGACCCTGCGCTGCGCACTGGGCCGGAGGGGGTTAAGTGATAATCCGTGGCACGCTGGTGGCCTTGGTCTGCCAGAGCACGCCCAGCATGATGCCCTTGGCGCGCGGCAGCATCAGCACCGCCAGCAGGGTGAAGAAGAGCGACCAGATACCCAGCGCCGCCCAGCGCGGCATCACCGTTTCCAGGTCCACCAGGAAGGCCAGCGGCAGGAAGACATGGCCGAGCACGATGATGGTCAGCCAGGGCGCGGCATCGTCGGCGCGCAGACCCGCGAATTGCGCGCCGCAATCCAGGCAATTGTCCACTTGCTTGAGGAAGCGCGCGAAGAGCCGGCCCTTGCCGCAGGATGGGCAGCGGCCGAGCGCGCCGCGCTCCATGGCCTTGCGCAAGGTGACGTCGTCGGGATTGCCGGTCACGGACTGCTCCTGCATGGGTGGAAACTAGGCGGCGGAAGGGCCTTATGCCACCCTCCCGATCGCCGCTGCGGCGTTATGACGTCAGCCTGCCGATAACACCATGCACATGCACAGGCCCGCCTCCCCCTCTGGCGCGAAGCGCCGATTAAGTCCGCGGAGGTGGGAGGGGTGCATCAATTCAAAGGCGCGCCCGGCGGCGGCAGGTCGGACAATTCGTCCGCGCCGCCCGCGAACTCCTGGCCGTTGATGGTCAGGCCGGTCCTGCTGGCGCTGACCTTGACGGTGTCGCCATCGCCCACCTTGCCCTCCAGCAGAAGCTGCGCCAGCGGGTCCTGCAGGCGGCGCTGGATCACCCGCTTGAGCGGGCGCGCGCCATAGACCGGATCGTAACCGGCATTGCCCAGCCAGTGGCGGGCCTTGTCGTCCAGCGTGATGACGATCTTGCGGTCCGCTAGAAGCTTCGCCAGCCGCGCGATCTGGATGTCCACGATCCTGTCCATATTGGCGCGGGTCAGGCGGTGGAACAGGATGATCTCGTCCAGGCGGTTGAGGAATTCGGGGCGGAAATGCGCCCGCACCGCCGCCATCACCTGCGCGCGGCTCTGCGCCTCGTTGCCGCCCTCCACCGACATGAATTCGGTGCCGAGGTTGGAGGTGAGGATGATAACCGTGTTCTTGAAATCCACGGTGCGGCCCTGCCCGTCGGTCAGGCGGCCATCGTCCAGCACCTGCAACAGCACGTTGAAGACGTCGCTGTGCGCCTTCTCGACCTCGTCGAACAGGATCACCTGATAGGGGCGGCGGCGCACGGCCTCGGTCAGCACCCCGCCCTCCTCATAGCCGACATAGCCCGGCGGCGCGCCGATCAGGCGGGCGACGGCGTGCTTCTCCATGAACTCGCTCATGTCGATGCGCACCATGGCGGTGTCGTCGTCGAACAGAAAGGCGGCCAGCGCCTTGGTCAGCTCGGTCTTGCCGACGCCGGTCGGCCCCAGGAAGAGGAAGGAACCGATGGGCCGGTTGGGGTCCTGCAATCCCGCGCGGGCACGGCGCACGGCGTTGGAGACGGCGCGCACCGCCTCGTCCTGGCCGACCACGCGGGCTTCCAGGCTCTGCTCCATGTGCAGCAGCTTTTCGCGCTCGCCTTCCAGCATCTTGTCCACGGGGATGCCGGTCCAGCGCGAGACCACGCCCGCGATATGCTCGGCGGTGACGGCCTCGCCCGACAGGGCGGCGTCCTTCTTCTCTTCGATGTCCTTGAGCTGGCGCTCCAGGCCGGGGATCACGCCATAGGTGAGTTCGCCCGCGCGGGCGAAATCGCCCTTGCGCTGGGCGATCTCGACCTCGCTGCGGGCGGCGTCGAGCTTTTCCTTCAGCGACTGGACATCGGCGACGGATTTCTTCTCTTCCTGCCATTTGGCGGTGAGTGCGGCGGATTTCTCCTCCAGCTCGACCAGCTCCTTCTCCAGCGCCACCAGCCGGTCCTGGCTGGCGCGGTCGGATTCCTTCCGCAGCGCCTCGCGCTCGATCTTGAGCTGGACGATGCGCCGGTCGAGCTCGTCCAGCGCCTCGGGCTTGGAGTCGATCTGCATGCGCAACCGGCTGCCCGCCTCGTCCATCAGGTCGATGGCCTTGTCGGGCAGGAAGCGGTCGGTGATGTAGCGGTTGGAGAGCGTCGCCGCCGCCACGATGGCCGAATCGGTGATGCGCACGCCGTGATGGAGCTCGTATTTCTCCTTCAGGCCGCGCAGGATGGAGATGGTGTCCTCCACGGTCGGCTCGCCCACGAAGACGGCCTGGAAGCGCCGCGCCAGGGCGGCGTCCTTCTCGACATATTTGCGGTATTCGTCCAGCGTGGTGGCGCCGATGCAGTGCAGCTCGCCGCGCGCCAGCGCGGGCTTGAGCAGGTTGGAGGCGTCCATCGCCCCATCGGCCTTGCCCGCCCCCACCAGCGTGTGCATCTCGTCGATGAAGAGGATGATCTCGCCATTGGCGGCGGTGACCTCGTTGAGGATGGCTTTCAGCCGTTCCTCGAACTCGCCGCGGAATTTGGCGCCCGCGATCAGGGCGCCCATGTCCAGCGCCATCAGCTTTTTGTCGCGCAGGGATTCGGGCACATCGCCATTGACGATGCGCAGCGCCAGCCCTTCGGTGATGGCGGTCTTGCCCACACCCGGCTCGCCGATCAGCACCGGATTGTTCTTGGTGCGGCGGGACAGGACCTGGATGGTGCGGCGGATTTCCTCGTCGCGGCCGATGACGGGATCGAGCTTGCCGGTGCGCGCCGCCTCGGTGAGGTCGCGGGCATATTTGCGCAGCGCGTCATAGGCGTTCTCGGCCGTGGCGCTGTCGGCGGTGCGGCCCTTGCGCAGATCGGCGATGGCCTTATTCAGGCTCTGGGGCGTGACGCCCGCATCTTTCAGGATTTTCGCGCTTTCGGTGCCGGAGGCCGCGGCCAGCGACAGAAGCAGATATTCGGCGGTGACGAAGCTGTCGCCCGCCTTCTTCGCCGCCTGTTCGGCGGCGTCGAGCAGGCGCGCCGTCTCCTGCGCCAGATAGACTTGGCCGTTGCCGCCCGTGACCTTGGGCAACTTCTTCAGCGCCGCCTCGACGCCCGACCGCACGGCGGCGTCGCGCCCGCCCGCGGCATTGATCAGCCGCGCCGCCAGGCCCTCTTCATCGTCGATCAGCACCTTCAAGAGGTGCTCGGCTGTGAATTGCTGATGGCCCTCGCGCAGGGCCAGGCTCTGCGCCGACTGGATGAAACCGCGCGAACGCTCGGTGAATTTCTCGATATCCATACTGCCTCCGGCCTGCCCCGGCATGGGCGCAGGGATTGGGATACGGCCCTTTTGGGAAGAGCGCGGCAGGACGGCCGCGCCCGCCCCAGGCACCGTTCAAGGCAGCATATGGGAAGATGGAAACCGGCCTTCAACCCCGGTTCCCAAGGCTTAGGCCATGCGGACGCTAAGACGCTTCGGCGTCCTCGCCGGTTTCTTCCGCCGCATTGTCGGCGAGGGAAAAGGAGGGGCTGGCGCCACCCTGCGGCTGCTCCCCCTGGCCCTGCGGGCGCTGGGGATTGGCGGCGGCGGCCTGGGCCGCGGCCTGCGCCTGATGCTGGGCGGCCTGCGCGGCGGTGGCCGCGACGATGCGGTAATAATGCTCGGCATGCTGGAGATAGTTCTCGGCCATCACCCGGTCGCCGCTGGAATTGGCGTCGCGGGCAAGCTGCAGATACTTCTCATAGACATGGGAGGCCGTGCCGCGAATCTTCACCTCCGGACCGTTGGAATCATAGGTCCGGTTGGGATTGAAGCCGCCGCCATTGTTGCCGCCGCCGCCGCCATGCTGCGGCCTGCGGCCGCCTCTGCGTGAACGCTTCACGTTGTCTGGTCCTGTTCTGATGATCCGAACCGGCGCTCCCCTTGGAACGCGGGCCGACCTGTTTCGTCTGTTACGACCGTTTTCGCTTTGGTACCCCTGCCCGGTCTGCCGCTTTTGCCGCGGATTATCCGGGACGCCCATCGCAAACGCGCTTCCCCCGAAGCGCCCCAGCCGGGCCGAACCTTCCGGTTCATCGAGTCAAACCTACCGGATCGGCCCCTGATTTCCAAGGGATTTCCCGGCTTTCAGCACGACACAACGGGGTATTCCTGCCAGATCGGGGCTGATCTGCGTCAATTCAAGACCGGCAAACAAAGGTTCCATCGCTTCGGCCTGCCCGGCCCCGATCTCCAGCAGGGCATGGCCGCCCGGCGCCAGAAGCCCCGGCAGCAGCCCGGCCAGGGCCCGATAGGCATCCAGCCCGTCGGGACCGCCATCCAGAGCGGCGCGCGGTTCATGGCCGCGGACCTCGGGCTGGAGCGATTCGATGTCCTTCGAGGGGATATAGGGCGGGTTGCAGAAGATGAGGTCGAAAGGCCCTTCCGCCTGGTTCCAGTCCGCCAGCCTTATCTCGGCACGGCCACGCACATGGCGCGCGGCGTTGCGGGCGGCCCAGGCATGGGCTTCGGGCGAGGACTCGAAGCCGATGCCGCTGGCGTTGGGAAATTCCGTCAGCGCCGCAACCAGGATGGCGCCGGAGCCGGTGCCCAGATCGGCGATGCGCAAGGGCGCGGCGCGGCCGGGCACACGGCGGATCGCCTGTTCGATCAGCGTTTCGGTGTCGGGGCGCGGGACCAGCACGCCGGGACCGACTGCGAAATCCAGCGACCAGAATTCTCTATGGCCGGTGATGTAGGCGAGCGGCTCGCGCGCAAGGCGGCGGCGGATCAGGGCTTCGAACCGCTCCAATATTTCACCCTCCTCTTGAGGGAGGGTCGAAAAATCCGCCAGGATGTTTCGGGGAGGGGTTGCAGCCTCTTGCAACGAATGTCCCTCCCCGAAATTTGCCGACGCAAATTTCGACCCTCCCCCAAGGGGAGGGTTGGGGTTCCGGGCCGCATCCCACAACAGCCGCGCGTCCAGCCTGGGGCTTTCGATGCCGGCCGCCGCAAGACGCCGGGCGGCCTCCAGCACCAGATCGTTCACGCCCATAACCCTTTCAAGAGTCGGCCGCCTCGAAGGCGGCCAGGCGGTCGGCCTGGTCCTGCGCCACCAGCGCGTCCACGACCTGGCCCAGCTCGTCGCCGCTGATGATGCGCGCCAGATTGTAGAGCGTCAGGTTGATGCGATGGTCGGTGACGCGCCCTTGCGGGAAATTATAGGTGCGGATGCGCTCGGAGCGGTCGCCCGAGCCCACCATGCTCTTGCGCTCGGCGGCGCGGGCGCTGTCCAGCTTCTGCCGCTCCATGTCATAGAGCTTGGCCTTGAGCAGCTTCATCGCCTGGGCCTTGTTCTTGTGCTGGCTCTTCTCGGTCTGCTGCGCCACGGCGATGCCGGTGGGAAGATGGGTGATGCGCACCGCGCTCTCGGTCTTGTTGACATGCTGGCCGCCCGCGCCCTGGGCGCGGAACACGTCGATGCGCAGGTCCTTCTCGTTGATCTGGATGTCCACATCCTCGGCCTCGGGCAGCACCGCCACGGTGGCGGCCGAGGTGTGGATTCGCCCCTGCGCCTCGGTGGCGGGAACGCGCTGGACGCGATGGACGCCGGACTCGAACTTCAGCTTGGCATAGGCGCCACGCCCGCTCACCTCCAGCGTGGCGTCCTTGATCCCGCCCAGATCGCTTTCGGTGCGGTCCATCACCTCGGTCTTCCAGCCCTGCAGGGCGCAGTAACGCTGGTACATCTCCAGAAGATCGGCAGCGAACAGCGCCGCCTCGTCGCCGCCGGTGCCGGCGCGGATTTCGACGATGGCGCTGGAATCGTCGGCGGCATCGCGCGGCAGAAGCGCGATGCGCAGATCATGGTCGAGCTTTTCCAGCCTCTGCTTGAGCTGGGCGCGCTCTTCCTCGGCCATGGCGCGCATCTCGCTGTCACTGGCGGGGTCGTTAATCAGCGCCTCCGCGCCTTCCAGGTCGGACTGGGCGGCGCGCCAGGCGCGCGCCGTCTCGATCACCGGCGCCAGCTCGGCATGTTCACGGCTCAGCTTGACGAAAGCGTCGCCGGACGCGCCGGAGGCCATCTCCGCCTCGATGGCGGCGAAGCGGTCCAGCAGGCGGTCGAGTTTGGCGGTCGGAATCATGACACCGATCCCTCCTCCCCTCGCGGGAGGGGGCAAAGCTTTCGAGCGATGCGAGAAAGCTTTGGGGGAGGGGTGTGTTTCCCCCTCCCCCGCTCAAACGCTTCGCGTTCTCGCGCCCCCTCCCGCATGGGGAGGGGGAAAGGGATGGCGCCTTGCATGTCTATTGCGCGGCTTCCAGCGGCTGGCCGTTACGCTCGGCCTCGATCTCGGCGGCTTTCTTCTCGCAGAGCTGGACGATGTGCTCGACCAGATCGGTGTTGTCGATGCGGTAGCTGGGCACGCCGTTGAGATAGACCTGGCCATGGCCTTTGCCCGCGCCGCCGCCGGTGAAGCCGATATCGGTCTCGCGCGCCTCGCCCGGCCCGTTGACCACGCAGCCGATGATGGAGAGCGACATGGGCGTGGAGATGTGCTTGAGCCGCTCTTCCAGCGTCTTGACCGTGTCGATCACGTTAAAGCCCTGCCGCGCGCAGGAAGGGCAGGAGACGATGTTCACGCCGCGATGGCGCAGGTTGAGCGTCTTGAGGATGTCGAAGCCGACGCGCACCTCCTCCACCGGGTCGGCGGAGAGCGAGACGCGGATGGTATCGCCGATGCCGCTCCAGAGCAGCATGCCCATGCCGATGGAGGATTTGACCGTGCCCGCGATCATGCCGCCCGCCTCGGTGATGCCCACATGCAGCGGGCAGTCGATCGCCTCGGCCAGGGCCTGGTAGGCCGCCACCGCCAGGAAGGGATCGGAGGCCTTCACCGAGATCTTGTATTCGCGGAAATCCAGGTCATCCAGGATGCGGGCATGGTTGAGCGCGCTCTCCACCATCGCCTCGGGGCACGGCTCGCCATATTTCTCCAGCAGGTCCTGCTCCAGCGAGCCGGCATTGACGCCGATGCGCATGGAGCAGCCATGGTCCTTGGCCGCCTGCACCACCTCGCGCACGCGGGCGGCCGAGCCGATATTGCCGGGATTGATGCGCAGGCAGGCCGCGCCGTTCACCGCCGCCTCGATGGCGCGCTTGTAGTGGAAATGGATGTCGGCCACGACCGGGATGCTGGCGGCCCTGGTGATCGCCTTCATCGCCGCGGTGGCGTCCTCGTCCGGGCAGGAGACGCGCACGATGTCGGCGCCCGCCTCCTCGATCTTGCGGATCTGCTCGATGGTGGCGCGGGCGTCGCCGGTGATGGTGTTGGTCATGGTCTGCACCGTGATCGGCGCGTCGCCGCCGACCGGCACCTTGCCGACCATGATCTGCCGCGAAGCGCGGCGGTGGATGTCGCGATAGGCGCGGATGCTCATCTGTCGTCCTTAGCGATTGAAACGGTCCATCAGCGACTGGGGATCGAGCGAAACGCGGCCGACGACCTGGTTCTCGGCGCCGACACGGCCCAGCGCCGCGCCGTCCAGGTCCACCTGCACCGCGCCCGCATTGCTCAGCGCCAGCCGGAGGCCGGTGAGGTTGGGCACGTAATAGATTTCGCCCGCGTCCAGGTCGCGGTTGATGTAGAGCCGCCCGTCAGGCCCGGTCACGGTGATGCGCGTGGGCGCGCGGGCGCGCAGCACCACCCGGGAATTGGCGCGGTTCTGCTCGCCGAAGACCTGGGCGGAAGGCACCGCCGGAACGGAGTCTTCCGCGGACGAGGCTTCCGGCGAGGTCACCGCCACGGGGTTCGCGGCCTGGGGCTGTGGTTGCGGCTCCGCCGGCGCGGGTCCGGCGGCTGCGGCCGCGTCCGGCGCGGGCGCCATGGGCACGGTGGCGGAAGGCTGGGGCGCGGCCTGCGGCTGCGCGAGGCTGGCCACCGGCGGGGGCGGCGGCACTTCCGGCGTGCTCTCGCCGCGCACGAAGAAGATATGCCAGACGCCATAGAGCACCGCCAGGATCACCACGGCCGCCAGCACGCGCCCGCCATAGGGAAGGCGCCGCGTCTCTTCCTCGTGCAGCGTGGAAGGCTGTGGCGCCTGCTCGTCGCTGCGGCCGGAAATCTCGGCCTTGAAGCGCTCCGTCATCTCGACCGCGTCCAGGCCCAGATAGCGCGCATAGCTGCGCACGAAGCCGATGGCGTAGGTCTTGCCCGGCAGATCGTCCAGCCGGTCGCTTTCCAGCGCGTCGAGATGATCCTTGCGGATCTTGAGCGCGCGGCTCACCGCCGCCAGGTCGTCGCCGCGGCGGATGCGGGCGGCGCGCAGGTCCTGCCCCACCGTCTCCAGGGGGCTGTCGCCGTCGCCGGTAATCTCGCGCAGATGGATACGGCGGCGGCTGCCGCCGTCATCCTCGTTTGCCGCCATCTGGGTAAACTTCGTCATAAGTGGTGGCCCGCGCCCCGGAGGGACACGCTAAATCCTTGTCAAATCAATCATAATGCCAAAGGCCGGGCGGGAACAACCCAAATTCCCGCCGTCACGAAAAGTTTGTAGTTTCAGTAGTTTCAAAGGAGTCGCGCCGCTTCGGCAAAAGCCCCGTTCGCAAAGTCGTCCCCGGCTGCCCTCGGCTTTTGCCTTGCGGCCGCTCCCGAATATCGCGCTGGCCTCGCCCTTCCACCCCGTTATCGGCTATTTCAGCACGATGCCCCGCTCGGCGGCGAAGGCCGTCAGCCGGGTCCTGAGCGAGGTGTCGGTGCGGCCGCAGAGCCGGTCCACAAAGGCCGAGACCTCGCCCAGATGCAGGGAGCGGATCATCATCTTGATGGGGCCGATCTGGCCCGGCTGCATGGAAAGCGTGCGGATGCCCAGTCCCAGTAGCGCCATGGCGTCCAGCGGGCGGCCCGCCATCTCGCCGCAGAGCGACAATTCCCCGGAATTCTCCGCCGCGCTCTGCACGATCAGCCGGATCAGGGTGAGCGAGGCGGGGTGCAGATTGTCATAGCGGCGGGCGACGCGCGGATTGGTGCGGTCCACCGCGAAGGCCAGCGACAGAAGATCGTTGGAGCCGATGGAGACGAAATCGGCCGAGCGCATCAGTTGCGGCAGCATGAAGGCCAGCGCCGGAACCTCCAGCATCGCGCCCACCAGCACCTGGGTCGGGCGCGGCTGGCCCAGAAGACGCGCGCGCTCCAGCTCGCGGTCCACCAGCGCGCGGCCGCGGTTGAACTCGTCCACATCGGAGACCATGGGAAGCAGGATGCGCAGCGTCCGCCCCGCCGAAGCCGACAGCAGCGCGCGCACCTGGTAGCGCAGCAAGGCGGGACGGTCGAGCGCGATGCGGATGGCACGCCAGCCCAGGGCGGGATTTTCCTCCCGCTCCCAGCGGGCGTAAGGCAGCACCTTGTCGCCGCCCAGATCGAGGGTGCGGAAGACCACCGGCTTTTCGCCCGCCGCGTCAATGATGGATTTGTAGAAGCGGGTCTGGTCGGCCAGGCGCGGCATGGTCTCGCCGATCATGAACTGCAGTTCGGTGCGGAACAGGCCAATGCCGTCGGCGCCAGATTTCTCGAGCTGGGGCATGTCGAACTCCAGCCCCGCATTCATCATCAGCTTGATCGGCACCCCGTCGCGCGTCACGGCGGGAAGGTCGCGCACCGCCGCGAAGCGCGCCTGGGCCTGGGCGCGCAGGGCGCGCTTGGCCTCGAATGCCTTGATGATCTCGGTGGCGGGGCGCAGATGCACCTCGCCGGTCTCGCCGTCCACGGCGATGATGTTGCCGGCGCGGGCGCTGTCCACGATGCCGTCCAGCGAGGCCACCATCGGCAGGCCCATGGAGCGCGCCACGATGGCGACATGGGAGGTGACGGCGGCTTCCTCCAGCACCAGGGCGCCCAGCGTGTCGCGGCCATAGTCCAGAAGCTCGGCCGGGCCCATGCCGCGCGCCACCAGCACGGCCCCTTGCGGCAGCGCCTGGTCATGGCCGTCGCCGGTCAGGTGGCGCAGCAGGCGGCGGGCCAGATCGTCCAGGTCGTGCGCGCGCTCGCGCAGAATGGGATCGCCCAGGCGCTGCACGCGCAGGCGGGTTTCGTCCTGCACGCGCTCCACCGCGGCTTCGGCGGTCAGGCCGGTGCGCACCGCGTCGCGCATGCGCTGGCGCCAGCCCTGGTCATAGGCGAAGAGGCGATAGGCTTCGATCACCTCCCGCCCCTCGCCCGTCAGGTCGAGCTCGCTGGAGGACAGCATCGCGTCCACCGAGGTGCGCAAGGAATTGATCGCCTCCTCCAGGCGGCGCAATTCCTCCACCGGATTGTCGGCGATCATCTTCTCGACCTTGACGCGCGGCTCGTGCAGCACGACGGGGCCGACCGCGACGCCTTCCGACAGGCCTTCCCCTGCGAATTTGCGCGGCCGGTCGGCGCGCAGTTCCGGCTCGTCCAGCTCGGCGACATTGAAGAATCCGCCCTGCGCCACCACCTCGGCCAGCACCATGGCGACGGTTTGCAGCGCCTCGACCTCCTCCTCGGCATAGAGGCGCTCGGCCTTGTTCTGCACGGTGAGCACGCCGAAGACCTGGCCGCCGCGCACGATGGGCACGCCCAGGAAGGTCTTGTAGGGGTCCTCGCCGGTTTCGGGGCGGTAGGAGAAATGCGGGTCCGAGGGCGCGTCGGAAAGGTTCACCGCCTCCGCCGTCTCGGCCACCAGGCCGACCAGTCCCTCGCCTTCGCGCAGGCGCGTCTTGTGCACGGCGTCACGGCGCAGGCCCTCGGTGGCGAAGAGTTCCAGCACCTTGCCGGCGCGGCGCAGATAGATGGAGCAGACCTCCGCCACCATGTTGGCGGCGATGACCGACACCAGCTTGTCCAGCCGGGTCTGCGCGGAGGTCTGTTCCGCCATGATCTCGCGCAGGCGGCGCAGCAGCAGACGCGGACCTCCACCGGCGGACATGGGTTACCCTCTGAATCACAAGGTCACTATGTCATGGCCCGGCGCGTCCGGGCCATCCGATTTGGAGGCGCAAACTGGATGGCCCGCACGCGCCCTTCCGGCTGGCGGGCCATGACGGGTTTTACGGCGCGTCCAGCTCGTAGGCCGAATGCAGCGCCCGCACCGCCAGCTCGACATATTCCTCGGCGATCAGGACCGAGACCTTGATCTCGCTGGTGGAGATCACCTGGATGTTGATCCCCTTGTCCGAAAGGGTGCGGAACATGGTCTGGGCCACGCCGGGATGGGCGCGCATGCCGATGCCGATGATCGAGACCTTGGCCACGTTGGAATCGTGGGTGATGTCGCGATAGCCGATCTCGGCGGCGTGCTTCTCGATCGCCGCCAGCGCCCGGCCCAGCTCGGCGCGGGTGCAGGTGAAGGTGAGGTCGGTCTTCTTGCCGTCCTCCGAGACGTTCTGCACGATCATGTCCACATTGATGCCCGCATCGGCCAGGGGGCCGAAGATGGCCGAGGCGACGCCGGGGCGGTCCGGCACCTTGTGCAGGGTGATCTTGGCTTCGTCGCGGCTATAGGCGATGCCGGTGACCGGTTTCTTTTCCACGATGTCTTCCTCGTCGCAAAGCAGGGTGCCGCCCTGGTCGGGTGTGAAGGTGGAGAGCACGCGGGTGGGCACCCGGTGCTGGAAGGCGATCTCGACGCTGCGGGTCTGCAGCACCTTGGCGCCCAGCGAAGCCATTTCCAGCATCTCCTCGAAGGCGATCTTGTCCAGGCGGCGGGCCTTGGGGACGATGCGCGGATCGGTGGTGTAGACCCCGTCCACGTCGGTGTAGATGTCGCAGCGTTCCGCCCCGATGCCCGCCGCCACGGCGACGGCGCTGGTGTCGGAGCCGCCGCGTCCCAGGGTGGAAATGCGCCGGCCCGGGGCGATGCCCTGGAAGCCCGCCACCACCGCGACCTCGCCCGCCTCCATCGCCTTGGCCATCTCCCCGGCGGGCACCGCCTCGATGCGGGCCGAGCCGTGCATGGCGGAGGTCTCGATCGGCACCTGCCAGCCCAGCCAGGAACGGGCCTTCACGCCCATGGCGTTGAGGGTGATGGCCAGGAGGCCGCAGGTCACCTGCTCGCCCGCCGCCACCACGACATCGTATTCGCGCGCCTCCGGCGCAGGGGCATATTCGCGCTGACCGGGGACGGCCTGGATCACCTTGCCTTCTACGCCTGCTTGATTTTCGCGCGCCTCCGGCGCGATCGGCGGGCGTGCCGCCTCGTTGGTCCAGGCGACCAGCTTGTTGGTCTCGCCCGCCATGGCGGAGACCACCACCGCCACCTGGTTGCCGCGCGCGACCTCGCGCTTCACCAGGCCCGCGACATGGCGAATGCGCTCGATGTCGGCCACGGAGGTGCCGCCGAATTTCATCGTGATCTTGGCCATGACCGGGGATTTGCCTTGGGTGCGGTTTTGCTGTCTTTTTGCGGGCGCCTACATAGACAAGCCGCCCCTCACACTCAACCCTCAGCCGGCTCAACCCCGTCCCGATGACCCAGCCTGCGTCGATAGACCCCGCCGAAGTGGCCAAGTTTTCGGCCATGGCGGCGGAATGGTGGGACCCGGCGGGCAAGTTCGCGCCGCTGCACAAATTCAATCCCGTGCGGCTGTCCTTCCTCAAGACCGAGGCCGCCCATCATTTCGGACGCGATGCGCGGGCGTTGCGCCCCTTCGAGGGCCTCACCCTGCTGGACATAGGCTGTGGCGGCGGGCTGCTCTCCGAGCCCATGGCCCGGCTGGGCTTCGCCGTCACCGGGGCCGACGCCTCGGCGCGCAATATCGGCACGGCGCGCGCCCATGCCGCCGAAATGGGGCTGGCCATCGACTATCGCGCCGCCACCGCCGAGGAGCTGGCGGCGGAGGGGCGCAGCTATGACGTGGTGCTCAACATGGAGGTGGTGGAGCATGTCGCCGATGTGGGCGGCTATCTGAAGGCCTGCGCGGCGCTGGTGAAGCCGGGCGGCATCACCGCGGTCGCCACCATGAACAAGACCCTCAAGAGCCTGGCCCTGGCCAAGATCGGGGCCGAATATGTGCTGGGCTGGCTGCCGCGCGGCACCCATGACTGGAGCCGCTTCATCCCGCCCGCCGAGCTTCGCGCGATGCTGGAGGGAGCGGGGCTAAGCGTCCTGAAAACCCAGGGTGTTTCTTTCAACCCACTGGCCTGGGACTGGCAGCTCTCGTCCGATGTGGACGTGAATTACATGGTGGTGGCGAAGCGCTGAAACGCATTCTGCGCGGAGCGGAGAATTGTCTGTCCGGGTGGCCCGCATGCGCGGGCCATGACATTGGGCTAATTCGCCGCGTCGGGATCGGGCGGCAGGGGCGCGACCGGCACGCCCTCCTCCAGCAGCGATTCGACCTCGTCCGGCGAGGCTTCGCCATAGATCGCCCGTTCGTCGGCCTCGCCATAATGGATCTTCCGCGCCTCTTCCGGGAAGGCGGCGCCCACATGCTCGGCATCGGCCAGGAGCACTTGGCGCGCGGCCTTGAGCGCCGCCCGTGCCTCGGCCTTCTGGCGCGCCTTGCCGGCGATCGCCGGGGCCATCACGGCCTTCTCGACACGCCTGCTGTTGCAGGACGGGCAGGACAGCTTGCCGCCCGCCGCCTGCGAATCGAAGGCGGCGCTGTCCTTGAACCAGCCTTCGAAGCTGTGGCCGTTCCGGCACCGGAGTTGATAGGCGATCATGACGGCCCTAGATGGCGCGACGAACCGGGCGGTTTCAAGACCCCGCGCGCGGGCCGTCAGAACGAGAAATCGCGCCCATGGCGCAGGCTGGGCAGCCGCGCCCGCGCCTCGTCCGACCTGACCGGGTCGATGTCGGCATAGATCACGCCGGGATCGGTGCCCGCTTCCGCCAGCACCTCGCCCCAGGGGCCGACGATCAGGCTGTGGCCATAGGTCCGGCGCCCGTTGGCATGCGTGCCGCCCTGCGCCGGGGCGATCACGAAGGCGCCATTCTCGATGGCGCGGGCGCGCAGCAGCACATGCCAGTGCGCCTCGCCCGTCGGGACAGTAAAAGCGGCGGGCACGGTGAAGGCGAAGGCGCCCTTCAGCGCCAGCGCACGATAAAGAAGTGGGAAGCGCACGTCATAGCAGATGGTGAGGCCGATCCCGCCCCAGGGCGTGGGCGCCACCACCGCCTTGCTTCCGCCCGCCACCGTGTCGGATTCCGCATACTGCTCGCCATGGGCCAGCGTCACGTCGAAGAGATGGATCTTGGAATAGCGCGCCGTTACCTGGCCGTCCGGCGCGAAGAGATAGGAGCGGTTGGCGGTCTTGCCCTCTCCCACCCGGATCGCCAGCGAGCCGATCAGCAGATGGACGCCCAGCTCCCGCGCCAGGGCGGCGAAGGCGGGGATGGCCGGGTCGTCCGCCTCAGTGAAACAGGCGGCCAGCTTGGCCCCGCCATCGGCGGCCATCAGGGCGGTGTTCTCAGGCGTGGCGATGTATTGCGCGCCGCCCGCGGCCGCCTCGCGTATCAACGCCGAGGCGGCCCGGATATTCTCGCCCACATCCTCTCCGGAGCGGAGCTGGACGCAGGCGGCGCGGAAGGCCATTTACTTCAGGCGGTCCTGAATCTTGGCGAGACCGGCGCGGACGCAGACCTCGTCGGCCTGGCCGGAGGGCGAGCCCGAGGCGGCGATGGCGCCGACCAGGTCGTTGCCCACCAGGATCGGGATGCCGCCGGGACGGGCGACACCCAGCTTGGCGACGACATCGGGCGCGGCCTTGCCGCCCTCGGCGGAGGGCGCGCGGGTCTGGATCGAATACTGCGCCTTACCCATGGCGATGCGCTGGGTGATGGTGGCGGCGCCGTCGTTGGAGATCATGGCGATCGGCTCGCCCACGCTGTCCACCACGATGGTGGTGACGCGGGTGCCGTTGGCTTGGCAGGTGGAGTTGGACTGCATGGCCGCTTCGACGGCCAGCGCCGTGGGAATGCCCCGCGCGCGCTCCGGACGGGGCGCGGTGCCTTCGGCCTGGGTGGGGTTGGGCAGGATGGTGGGAATGGGCTGCGCCAGCGCCGGCGTGGCGGCCAGGACGGCGGCGGCGATCAAAATCTTCTTCATGGGGACAATCCTCCGGTTGTTTGCGCCACTTTCGGGGGCGGCTCGGCAATTGTCCAGATGGATAAAAGACGGCTTTGGTCAAAAAAAGGCCAATTCCCGCCCGGGAATCGTCTGCTTAAGCCAGCAACGGATCGAGCTTGCCCGCGCGCTCCAGCGCATAGAGATCGTCGCAGCCGCCCACATGGGTGTCGCCGATGAAAATTTGCGGCACGGTGCGCTTGCCGCCTGACCGCGCCAGCATCTGGTCCCGCGCCTTGGGGTCCATGGTGACGTCGATCTCCTCGAACGCCGCGCCCTTCTTCTTCAGAAGCGCCTTGGCGCGCGCGCAATAGGGACAGATCTGGCTGGTGTAGACGACGATCGGTTTCATGATGTGGTTATATAAATCCTTCCGACGCCTTCACAACGCGCGCCAGGGTCAAAACGGCTATGCCGCCCGCGCCCGCCCGCTTGAGGGCGCGGGACGCCGCCTCCACGGTGGCGCCGGTGGTCAGCACATCGTCCACCAGCAGGATGTTCCGGCCCTGCACCCGAGCCGGGTCGGGAACCCGGAAGGCCGACAGCACATTGCGCCGCCGCGCCCGGGCCGAGGGCATGGCGCCCTGGCTGGCGGTGCGCCGGGTGCGGACCAGCGCCAGGGGATCGAAGGCACGGTCCCAGTCGCGCGCCAGGCGGCGGGCGAGTTCCGCCGACTGGTTGTAGCGCCGCTGCCAGAGGCGGCTGGGATGCAGCGGCACCGGCACGATCAGGTCGCAGCCTTCCAGCAGCGGGCGGCCCACCCGCCCCAGCCAGCGCGCGAAGCCGGGCACCAGCTCCAGCCGGTCCGCGTGCTTAAGCGCCAGGATGGCGGGACGGCTTTCCTCGTCATAGGCCAGAAGGGCGCGCGCCTTGGAGAAAGCGGGCGGGCGCGCCAGGCAGGCGGCGCAGAGGCTGCCTTCGCCCGCATCCACCGGAAAGGGCGTGCCGCAACAGGCGCAGGCCGGGCCGTCGAGGAAGGTGAGGCCGCTCCAGCAATCGGCGCAGAAGCCGCCCGCACCGCCCACCGGCTCGCGGCAGGCGGCGCAGAGCGGCGGGAACAGAAGATCAAGCACGCCCGCGCCAACACTTTTCCAAGCCGCCGTCATGTGGAGTAGCTTAGCGGCGATGACACCGCTTTTCGATTTCGCCGCCGCCATCCGCGCACAGGAACGTGCCCGCCGCATGGGCGGGGACGCCTTCCTCTTCACCGCGGGCGCGGAGGGGCTGGCCGACCGGCTGTCGGCGGTGACGCGGCGCTTCGGCCATGGCCTGTGGATCGGGGACGCCGTGCCCGAATCCCTGCAAGGCTTCGCGGCGCGCTGGACCACCGCCCGCTTCGATGCGCTGGAGCGGCTGGAGGCGCCGGGCGGCCATGACCTGGCACTCAGTCTTTACTCACTCCAGGCGGTCAACGACCTGCCCGGGGCGCTGGCGCAAATCCGCCGCACGCTCATGCCGGACGGGCTGTTCCTGGGCGCGCTCCTGGGCGGGGGCACGCTCAGGGAATTGCGCGCGGCCTTCGCGGAAGGCGAGAGCCTGACGCGGGGCGGCGTCAGCCCGCGCGTCTCGCCCTTCGCCGATGTGCGCGAGCTGGGGGCGCTGCTGTCCCGCGCCGGCTTCGCCCTGCCGGTGGCCGATGTCGAGCGCCTGACCGTGCGCTATGGCGATTTCTTCGCGCTGGCGCGCGACCTGCGCGCCCATGGCTTCACCAATGTGCTGGCGGCGCGTTCGCGCAAGCCCCTGCGCCGCGACACGCTGGCGGCGGCGCTGGCGCAGTATGCCGATGCCCATGGCGCGGACGGACGGCTGGCGGCCAGCTTCGAGACGGTCTTCCTCACCGGCTGGTCGCCGCATGAGAGCCAGCGGAAGCCGCTGAAGCCCGGCAGCGCCAAGGCGCGGCTGGCCGAGGCGCTGGGAACCGAGGAAATCCCCGCGGGCGAAAAGCCGCTCAGTTGAAGCCGTTCGCTACGGATTCGAAGAAGCTCGTCAGGCTGGTGCCCATGGCGGTGAGCGAGCCCACGATCACGATGGAGATGATGGCGCCGATCAGCGCATATTCGATCGCCGTGGCGCCGGAGGCGTCGCTTACAAAAGATCGCGCAGCATCGGCAGCAGCGGCAGGTCGGCCGCGGGCATCGGAAACTCGTCCTTGCGGGCGATCAGGTCGCGCGGACGCACCCATTTGAGCGCGGCGTGATGCAGCGGCGCCGGTATCCCCTCCCAGCGGCGGCAGACATACAGCGGCATCAAGAGGCGGAAACCGTCGTAGGTATGCGAGGCAAAGGTGAAGGGCGCCAGGCAGGGCGGCTGGACGGCGATGCCCAGCTCCTCGGCCAGCTCGCGCACCAGCGCGTCCTCCGGGGATTCGTCCGTCTCGATCTTGCCGCCCGGAAATTCCCATAGCCCTGCCATCGCCTTGCCCTCGGGCCTTTGTGCGATCAGCACGCGGCCTTCCGGGTCGAGCAACGCAGCCGCCGCCACCAGGACGAGAGGGCGCGTTTGGGTCATTTTGCGTCTTTCCGGTTCAGGTGCGGTTAAGCGGCAGGGTTAACAGGGCCTTGCCAGAAAGGGAATTTGCGGCGAGCCTGTCATCTTCGCAAGATAGTGTCGAAGCGGGCATCCTACAGGGAGATTTTCACATGAGCACCTATGGCACCGCCACCTGGAAGGGCGGCCTCAAGGACGGCATCGGCGCCCTTTCCACCAAGAGCGGCGCGCTGAAGGATCATCCTTACGGCTTCAACGCCCGCTTCGAAGGCGGCCCCGGCACCAACCCGGAGGAGCTGCTGGGCGCGGCCCATGCCGGCTGCTTCACCATGGCGCTGTCGGCGATCCTGGGCGAGGCGGGCATGACCGCCGAGCAGATGGACACCAAGGCCGAGGTCAATCTGGTGAAGGACGGCGACGGCTTTTCCATCACCAAGGTGCATCTGACGCTGAAAGCGAAAATCCCGGGCGCCGACAAGGCCAAGTTCGACGAATGCGCCCAGAAGGCCAAGGCGGGCTGCCCCGTCTCCAAGCTCTTCAAGGGCGCGGAGATCACGCTGGACGCGTCGCTGGTCTGACACCCACAGCCACGCAATCGTCATGGCCCGGCGCGTCCGGGCCATGACGAAGTGTGGTGTCAGCTCCTGTAAGAGCCATTGATGTCGATATAGCCGTGCGTCAGATCGCAGGTCCAGACGCGCGCTTTGCCCTTGCCCAGGCCAAGGTCCACCGCGATCTCGACCTCGCGGCCCGACACCGCCCTGGTGGCGGCGGCCTCGCTGTATCTCGCGGCGCGCTGGCCCTTCTCGGCCACCACATGCCCGCCGAAGGCAATCTTCAGCCGGTCGCGGTCGGCCTTCTCGCCCGCCTTGCCCACCGCCATCACCACCCGGCCCCAATTGGCGTCGTTGCCTGCCACCGCCGTCTTCACCAGCGGCGAGTTGGCGATGGACAGGGCGATGCGCTTGGCGGCCCTGTCACTCTCGGCCCCCGTCACATCGATGCGGATCAGCTTCTGCGCCCCCTCGCCGTCGCGGACCACTTGCAGCGCCAGGTCGAGCAGGAGCGCGTCCAGCGCCTTGCGGAAATCCGCCAGCTTCCTGTCGGACGCCTTGGCGATGGGCGCATGTTTCGCCCCCTTGCCGGTGGCGAAGAGCAGCAGCGTGTCGCTGGTGGAGGTGTCGGAATCCACGGTGATGGAATTGAAGCTGGGACCCACGCCCGCGCGCAGACATTCCTGCAATACAGGCGCAGGCAGGCTGGCGTCGGTGAAGACAAAGGCCAGCATGGTCGCCATGTCGGGCGCGATCATGCCCGATCCCTTGGCGATGCCGTTGATCGTCACCTTCACCCCGCCGATCCTCGCCGTGGCGGTCGCGGCCTTGGGATAGGTGTCCGTCGTCATGATGGCGTCGGCGGCAGCCTTCCAGTTGCCCGCCCCGCCCTGCTCCGCCAGCGCCGACAGCACGGCGGTGATCTTGGCGGTGGGAAGCGGCTCGCCGATCACCCCGGTCGAGGCCATGAAGACCTCCGGCGGCTTGCAGCCCGCGATGGCGGCGGCGCTGCGGGCGATCTCGTTCACGCCGTCCAGCCCGGCCTTGCCGGTGAAGGCGTTGGCGTTGCCGCTGTTCACCACCAGGCAGCGGGCGGAACCCTGCCTGAGGTGCTTCCGGCACCACAGCACCGGGGCCGAGGCGGTTCTGGAGGTGGTGAACACGCCCGCCACCTGGGTGCCGGGCGCCAGGAGCGCCAGCATCACATCGGTGCGCTGCCGGTAGCGAATGCCCGCCGCCACGGTGGCCAGCCGCACCCCGGCCAGAGGCGGCAGCCTGGGATGGCTTCTGGGCGCCAGCGGTGAAACTTTATGGCCGCTGGCGGCGCTGCTCTTGCTGGTCTTGGCGGTCCTGGCCATGGCTTCCCCCGGTTGGCGGGCGGGATACTGTGAAAAAACCGCCATTTGGCAAGGCCCCGGGCGCGCCCGGGCCCCGTTTGACATCAGGACTCGGCGTTCTTATCTCTGCCGCGCGGCTGCCATGCTGATTTGGCGTCTGTCGCCATCCCCCGGCCCGCTTACAGGCCTGTAATATCTGAGGAATTCATGCTGGGTCTCGGCACGCTTGCCAAAAGCATTTTCGGTTCGTCCAACGAGCGCAAGGTCAAGCCCTATTGGGGCAATGTCGCGAAGATCAACGCCCTGGAGCCGCGCTTCCAGCCCATGTCGGACGAGGAATTGCGCAACCAGACCGTCCTGTTCCGCGAGCGGCTGGCGAAAGGCGAGACCCTGGACGACCTTTTGCCCGAGGCTTTCGCGGTGGTGCGCGAGGCGGCCAAGCGCACCCTGGGCCAGCGCCATTTCGACGTGCAGCTTGTGGGCGGCATGGTGCTGCATGGCGGCAATATCGCCGAGATGAAGACCGGCGAAGGCAAGACGTTGGTCGCCACCCTGCCCACCTATCTGAACGCGCTGGCGGGCCGGGGCGTGCATGTGGTGACGGTCAACGACTATCTGGCCAAGCGCGACAGCGAATGGATGGGCCAGGTCTACCGCTTCCTGGGCATGACCGTGGGCTGCATCGTCCACGGCCTGACCGACGAGGAGCGCAAGGCCGCCTATGCCGCCGACATCACCTACGGCACCAACAACGAGTACGGCTTCGACTATCTGCGCGACAACATGAAATATTCCATCGACACGATGGTGCAGCGCGGCCACGCCTTCGCCATCGTGGACGAGGTCGACTCCATCCTGATCGACGAGGCCCGCACGCCCCTGATCATCTCCGGTCCCACCGAGGACCTCACCGAGATGTACAAGGCGGTGAACGCGCTGATCCCCAGCCTCACCAAGGACGATTACGAGGTGGACGAGAAGCAGCGCCAGGTGACGCTGACCGAGGCGGGCAATGAGCATATGGCCCAGCTCCTCAAATCCACCGGCCTTCTGCCCCAGGGCGACCTTTACGACATCGAGAACATCACCGCCCTGCACCATGTGAACCAGGCGCTGAAGGCGCACAAGCTGTTCCAGCGCGACAAGGATTACATCGTCAAGAACAACCAGGTGGTGATCATTGACGAGTTCACCGGCCGCATGATGGAGGGCCGCCGCTATTCCGACGGCCTGCACCAGGCGCTGGAGGCCAAGGAGAATGTCCAGGTCCAGCCGGAGAACGTCACCCTCGCCTCCATCACCTTCCAGAATTATTTCCGCCTTTATGACAAGCTGGCGGGCATGACCGGCACCGCCCTCACCGAGGCGGCCGAGTTCCTCGACATCTATTCGCTCGACGTGCTGGAAATCCCCACCAACGTGCCGGTGGCGCGCAAGGACTATGACGACGAGGTCTACCGCACCGAGGGCGAGAAGAACGCCGCCATCGTCAAGCTGATCGAGGAATGCCGCGGGCGCAGCCAGCCCATCCTGGTGGGCACCACCTCCATCGAGAAGTCCGAGCACCTCTCCGAGCTGCTCAAGAAGAAGAAAATCCCCCACCATGTCCTGAACGCCCGCTATCACGAGCAGGAAGCCTTCATCGTCGCCCAGGCGGGCGTGCCGGGCGCCGTCACCATCGCCACCAACATGGCGGGCCGCGGCACCGACATCCAGCTCGGCGGCAATGCCGAGATGCGCATCAAGGCCGAGCTGGCCGACGTGACCGACGAGACCGAGCGCGCCCGCCGGGCGGAGGAAATCCGCGCCGAGGTCGCCGCCAACAAGCAGAAGGCGCTGGCGGCGGGCGGCCTTTACGTGGCGGGCACCGAGCGGCACGAAAGCCGCCGCATCGACAACCAGTTGCGCGGCCGTTCGGGCCGCCAGGGCGACCCCGGCGCCTCCAAATTCTTCCTGTCGCTGCAGGACGATCTGATGCGCATCTTCGGCTCCGACCGGCTGGACAAGATGCTCTCGGGCCTGGGCCTGAAGGAAGGCGAGGCCATCGCCCACCCCTGGGTGAACAAGGCGCTGGAGAAGGCGCAGCAGAAGGTCGAGGCGCGCAACTTCGAAATCCGCAAGAACATCCTGAAATACGACAACGTCCTCAACGACCAGCGCCATGTGATCTTCGAGCAGCGGCGCGAGATCATGTCCTCCGAGGACGTCTCCGACCAGATCGCCGACTTCCGCGAGGAAGTGGTCAATTCGCTGGTGGCCCGCCACATCCCCGAGCATGCCTATGCCGAGGCCTGGGACGCCCAGGGGCTGGAGGCCGAGGTCAGCCGCATCTTCCACCTGCAGCTTCCCGTCGTCGAATGGGCCAAGGAGGAAGGCATCGCCGACGAGGAAGTGCGCGAGCGCATCCTGAAGGCGGTGGAGACGCGCGCCGCCGAGCGCGCGGCCAATTTCGGCATCGAGATCACCCGCTATATCGAAAAGGCGATCCTGCTGCAGACGCTGGACCATAACTGGCGCGAGCACATCATCAACCTGGATCACCTGCGCCAGTATGTCGGCCTGCGCTCCTATGGCCAGCGCGACCCGCTGCACGAATACAAGGGCGAGGCCTTCGAGCTGTTCGAGGCGCTGCTGGCCAAGCTGCGCACCGATGTGGTGCAGCAGTTGATGCATGTGCAGATCTCCACCGAGCAGCCGCCGCCATCGCTGGACCCCGGGCTGCCGGAGATGCACGAAGTCCATGCCGATCCGCGCACCGGCGAGAATGAGGTGGGCGTCGCCATGGTGGACGCCACCGCCCGCCGGATGCCGGTGGACCCCGCCGATCCCTCCACCTGGGGCGGCAGCCAGCGCAACGCGCCCTGCCCGTGCGGCTCGGGCCGGAAATACAAGCACTGCCACGGGGCTTTGTAGTTCTGGTCGCGCGGCTGCGCCGAAATCCGCGTTCACAAAGCCGATCTGCGCTGCCCTCGGATTTCGGCTTGCCGCCGCTCCCGAAGACGGTGCCGGCCACGCCGTACCGCCGCGCAGGCGCGGGTTGCACCGTGTTGGCTTTTGGCGCGTTATGACCGGGCAAAGCGGAGATTCGCGTGATCACGGTCTATCCGGAAACGGGCAAGCCAGTCTGGGTGGATTTGCGCGATCCGACGCCGGAGGAGATCGCCCGCGCCTGCGCCGATTACGGTTTGGACATCCCCCCGCGCCCCGCGCTGGAAGAGATCGAGTTCTCCAGCCGCCTGCAATATGAGGACGGCGTCTTCACCCTCTCCATCCCGGTGACGCCGGGCAACGGCAATGGCGGGCATGCCACCTCGCCGCTGGGCTTCGTCCTGACACGCGACCTGCTGGTGACGGTGCGCTTCGCCCATCTGCACACCTTCGAGGGCGTGCGACAGCGGGTGCGCCGCCGCGAGCGCAGCGCCGCCGACATATTGCTGGTGATCCTGGAAGCCCTGATCGACTATGGCGCCGACCGGCTGGAGGAGATGCGCGCCGAGGCGCTGACGGTTTCCCAGCGCATCTTCCACAAGGAGATGAAAAACCGCAAACGGTACAACGTCACCGCCGTGAGCCGGATGATGCGCACCACGCTGGTGGAGATCGGCGACATGGGCGAGCGCCTGTCGCATATCCGCGACACGCTGCTGGTGCTGCAGCGGGCCATTCCCTTCCTGATCGAGCATGGCGCGGACTGGATCGAGCCGCCGGTGAGGGCGCGCCTCAAGATGGCGTCCAAGGACGTGCGCTCGCTCACCGAATATGAGGTCCATCTCACCGACAAGCTGCAATTCCTGCTGGACGCGGCGCTGGGCTTCGTCACCACCGAGCAGAACGACCTCTTCAAGGTGATGACCATCTGGACCGTGGTGGGCATCCCGCCCGTGCTGGTGGCGGGCATCTATGGCATGAACTTCCACCACATGCCCGAACTGTCCTGGTCTTTCGGCTATCCCCTGAGCCTGGCCGCGATCCTCCTGAGCGCCCTGCTGCCGTTGTTTTGGTTCAAATGGCGCGGCTGGTGGTAGCGTCCTGCCGCGCGGGCGCATGACGCTGGCGCTAGCGCCCGCTTGGCGTCCGGCTTCGCCGGACGGTTCAAATGGCGCGGCTGGTGGTAGCGTCCTG
>Ga0180217_1001119_pt1 | contig 31916 bp, 26 predicted proteins | sample eDN3rd37CBELigOP_FD_128521 | JGI IMG/M metagenome (GOLD analysis project Ga0180217, IMG submission 128521) | Enriched Organic Plus compost microbial communities from Emeryville, California, USA - eDNA 3rd pass 37_C BE-Lig OP (version 2) (version 2) ... | reverse complement strand
TGTTTCCAATTTATCGTTTTGAGAGAAATCAAACTCCAAAGGCCGGGGAGCAAGCTCTACTTCTGGATAAAACTGGGCAAAATAGTAGGGTTCAAAAGTCCAGTGAAAAGCTTTCAGTTCGGGTAAGCTATTCAGGTCTTTGATACCTGTTGCCAAAGAGTTTCCTATATCCACGGTCTCTACATTAGGAAAATTCTTAAAGCCGTGGAGTACGCCTATCTCATTGACTACCGCCTTTTGGTACAGATTGCTTATAAGTAGCCTTTTGGTTTCGAAGCGGTTATCTATATTAGGCGGAAAAAAGAAAATAGTATCCCCGTTAGCTTTTGCATAATATAGAGCTTCGTTGAATGCCCGATCCCGGTACTCGGTCAGCAGGGCGAGCACCCTTTCCCTCACTACAGGATCTTTGATACGGTCTATGGTGTTGCCCAATTGGTCAAATCTGTATTTTTTGATCAGTTGAATGGCACGTTCTTCCATGTATTGTTGGAACTGGACGGAATTTTCATCCAGCTCCAGGGGATCGTTGATGGTGATCAGCTCTTCTTTGGTGCAAGCCTGAAAGGACGATAGCATCAAGAGGGTTACGATGCCGACAGTGAATATTTTTTTCATCTCAGTGTTATTTCTTTATTGTTTTAAAACAGGTCTTTAATATTAATGCCTTTGCTTTGGTCAAATGTCGAGTGCTGTAGAAATGCATAACATGTTTCGGTCTTGGTCGTCACACGCATCCAATAGCCCTTTTCTGATTTTTCGACGATCTCCAGGCTATACAATTGTTTGGCTCGTGTGCGGATAGGCGTCTTATTTTCGTCATAACCCAACAGGGTAAGATTGGTCGAATGAGGAGCAAATCCAAACAGCAACTCTCCATAGGAAAAGAAGACTTCTTCGTCGGATGTGATCAGTATCTTATTGCCACTGACCCACCATTTGGCGTCGGAGTACACCGTTTGTCCGGCTCCGGTAGATAAGAAGGCTTGTATCGTTCTACCCGAATAGACAATTTTAGCATTGCCCCCTTCCTCCAGGTTAAACGAAATGCCGTTGATGAAAGTCGGTGTATTGGCAAGCAGATCCTCCATGTGGGTATAGCGAACCATATCGAAGTCAGTGAGATCCGAAGCATTGTCATGCCCTGCCCATGTACCGACAAAGTCTTTCGCATTTATAGGAGCTGTAGACACTGTTTTCTCTGCAAACCAGCTTTGATCCAAGGCCTTGAATAAAGGTTCTTGTATTGTGCCATAAGGGTTTTCGTTGGAGAGTTCTGCCGTCATCAAGCGGTCGCCAAAATCCAGAGAAAGTTTCAATATGCTCACATTGTCTTTTGCTTCCAGATTCAGGATTTTTATTTTTCCGGTCACACTGGATACGGGGGTTTTAGTGCTTAGGATAATGGTGTTTTCCTCTTCAGTCGACACCGTCCAGTTTCCTTGAGCATGGACGACAGCGTGCTGCGCAAAAGGTGGCACAAAAACCATATTGGAAGTGCCGTCCCGGTGCAGGGTCAAACTAGCCCATGCCATTTGATATAATATGGACGAGGCAAAATCAGCTGGTTTGTAAATGTTATTCTGACTTGACCAGATCTCCATTGTCTTTTGATCACCGACTGCATTGTACCAGACCGTATTGCTCACTTTCTGGATAATAGGGTTGCTCAGGTCAGGGGTACTCTGCGTATTGTACAGATAGATTTCTTCTTTCTTGCAACTTTGCGCAAAAAGCAATGTGGCAAAAGCCAAACTTATGATATTAATACGTTTCATTTTTTTTCTGATGTTTTATATTCGATATGAACTATTCAGCCGTGAGTGTAAATGACCTAAGGTCTTCGAAATAATACTCCTCGTAATTATTAAAACCATAACCACCTACATACAATAAAGGATGCATAAACCGCATCACCTTTGGGTTAGAGAGCGTCAACGAGTTGCCTTCAAGTACATAATCAAACTCGTACACCCATTCCCTGTTGAACTTGATCTCTGCCGCATTTGGGTTGTTCTCCAAGTGAAAATAAAAGAGTATTTTGTTGTTGTAGCTAACAAACGTTGGTACTGACAGCAATTTACCGGCTATGTCTTCCGGATAGTCTGCCGATTCCTCCGCAGGATAGGATTGGATACCTTGCCCATCCCACACTGGGTATAAGAAAAATTGCTCAATATCCAATTTGCCGTCCGCTAAGAATTGGAAATCATAATACTGTACATAAAAGGCACTGAAATCCGGCTTGATGGCAAACTCCATCGCTTTCCATTGTTTTCCGAGCAGATTTTGGTCTATTCCTACCTCGGTTTTGACGGTGTTGATATATGTCTCGTAAAAAGAGGTTACTTCATCAGCCCTGCTTTCAAATTTTGCCAGCTTTTCGCCTTTTCGGATTTGCTGTGGTATCTCGCCCAGTAGCGAACGGTTGAAGATAATGCTTCTGAATTTGGCTTCATAGAGTTTAAACAGCGAAGTTGGTATTTCACGTTTCTTTATCTCATCAAAATTACTGTTGAGACGAATAGCCAAATCGGTAAATGTGGCTTGCATACGAACATCATTGTCCACGAGGAAATTTTGCCCATCGCGAAGGAGACCTTCCGTAAAGTAGCGGTCATAATCATCACTGGCCTTTGCGGCATCGGTAAACGCAAGCTCAAATATTTCATCCAGCTGTTTCATTTTTTCTTGCTTCTCCAATTGGAGAAGTGTCGTGTCATCCAGATCCAGCGTACCCTTGCAGGAACTGAATGTGGCCACAGCAACGGCTGTGAACAGGAGTAGGTATGTGTGTGTTTTTTTCATATTTGTTGTTTTTGCTTTTTTCCTCCCCCACCCCTCTCCAAAGGAGAGGGAGCGGGTTTTGTCTTTATCTTTGCTCTTTGTCCCTTTTGTTCTTATTAAATATTAATCTCCAGACTCAAACTGAAATACCTGCGTGGCTGCGAAAACCGTGTAATGGTCTTATTGCCTTCGCGAAAAAAGTTTTCAATGTGCGGTAGCAATGCCGGATTGGTCAACTGACGCAGATCATCCCAGCGCCAATATTTGCTATCCAGGATATTGTACACACCCGCCCTTATGGTTGCCTGTCTGGTGATACGGTACGAGCCATAAAAATCAAAGCTGTATCCATCTTTCAGAAAAAGCCCCGGGAATGTCCGCTGTATCTCTTTGGTAGCAGTACTTTCCACAAAACGTGTTTCATCCCGTTTCTTGGCTTTAAAGTAGTTGGCCACGAGGTTGCCGTTCCACTTTTGGTTGGGCGACAGGTATTCCAATCCGGCAAACCCGGTCAAAGGCTGCACACCGAGCATGCTCGTGCCATAGGAAGTTTCGCCTTTGGCATAACTGATGGCCGAATTGATGCTAAAGCCTCGTACAGGATCGTAGATCTCTCCCAACTGCACATGTACCTTGGCATCGAATCCCCACAACTCTGCCGAGCGCCGATTGACATTTTTGACATAGGACAGGTTTTTGATGCTGTTGTCCAATGGGCCGTTGACATGTATGGTTCCACGTTCGACCTCGATGAAATCGGTATAATCCGAGCGATACAGATTCAGCATATACGTACCAAACCGTCCACTACCTGCCACTTCGATCTCATGGTTGACCGACGTCTCTGCTTTCAGATCCCTATTGGACAAGACCAAAAATGAGGGCCAGGAATTGAAGTATTGGAAATAACGCTCTTCGGTAGTCGGCACACGGTATCCCGTGGAGAACTTATAGCCTACATGCAGGTAGTCCCAAAAACGATAGCTCACTGCTGCCAGATACGATATACCATCATCCGTATCGTCGATCGGGGCATCGTTGAGCTCTACGCCTTGCAGGTCGCGCATGAGGTAATCCATATAATATTGGTCATTGTTGTAGCCCCAGTCCTGGTCTTTGGAATGAAAACGATCGTACCGTACACCCAGGTCGATGCTCAGCCTGGGGGTCAACTGTATATTGTCCAGGAGACTCGCACTATAGTTCAGGCGGTTGATCGGGCGCTGAAAAGAATAGGCATTGACCAATTTGCCCATAGATTCACCAAATTCATAGCGCTGCCCCATGCGAACGGTATAGCCATCGATGCTATTGGAAGCAAATGGGTTTTCCACATCTACATTGCGATTGTCGTTATATTTGTTGGCCACATTGCCCGAGAGGGAAAAACGATGCACACCTAAAAAGCGGCTTTCGATCTCACTAAACCCCAGATTGGCCCGAACCATCTTGTCCGATATTTCCTGCCCACGGTATTTGTCCCGTTTGCCTTCGTAGATCAGCTCATACCCTCCTGCCCCATCAAAGTTGGGACGGTAGTACTCCGACCAGGTCGCCGCATCGAGAAACGTATGTTGGATATTTCCGGTCACCGTAGCCTGCGCAAGCCAATGTTCCTGGGGGCTAAACGTATAACCCAATGTATAGGAATGGCTCAAAGATTGATCATCCGAAAAGTAGTAAGGTTTGTCTGCCGAGGTAAAGATATCCAGAGGCTCCTGTGACCAGATTTCCGAATCAGCTTTTTTGTTGAGCATATAGTACGACAGTTCTATACGATGCTGCTCATTTGGCACAAAACCGACCTTCCCTAGCAAAGTCTGTTGACGGTACCCCATAGGATCGACCTGTGTAGAGGTTACGTTCCGGTTAAGGTCGCCATAGCCAAAGTTTTGGATCTCGCTGCCTTGACGATCGGCAAACATCAGCAGTCCCTCCCACTGGCCTTTTTGCAGAGCTGCCCCCGCCAGGTACATACGCATCTTATCCTTACCGTTGTAATTGAGTTGAGCCATCGCACCGTATTCCTGTCCTTCACGGATCAGGTCATTTGCGCGCTTGGTACTGTAGTTGACCGCTCCTCCCAATGCACCCGAACCTACGGCAAACGAGGAGGCTCCTTTCTGTATATCGATAGCCGATACGAAGTAGGGATCAAATTCGATACGCGAGGCATTGGAAAGTCCATACGCGCTGAATACCATGTTTTCATGTATCTCAGGTTGCTGTACACCATCCACACTGATGGCCACGCGATTGGCCTCTACACCGCGGATGGCAAAGCCCCTGTTTCCACCTCTCGCTCCGGAGTAGGAAATACCCACACCTGGCGTATAGCGGATCAGGTCACGTATATCGGAGGTCATTTCTTTGGCGAGTTGCTTTTGGTCGAGGCGTATCGAGCCGATGTCCCGCTTGTGCTGTCCCTGCACGGTTACACCTTCGATCTGTCGTGTTTTCAACGTGTCCACACCAGTCGAATGGGTTGTATCTTCCTGTTGGGCTATACCGGTTGTTGTCCAGATCATTCCCAAAAGGGCAAATAATATCGTAGTTGTTCTCGTCGTCATGCCTATTTTAGTTGGTTAATAATGCTTCCTGATCTCCGGACTCTATGACCAAACTGCGGTTATTGTATGTTCCTTTTACACCTTTTTCCAGTGTAAAATCAATGGTTTTAAAGGCTATACGCTTTATTTTCAGTACAAAAGTGCGTTCACATTGGCGACGTTGGCCAGGATCGCTGATGGCCTCACACCCCTCCTTTTGCTTACGAGAAAAACCGAACACCAGATCGGCAGGAATATCTGTCCCGGTGGCCATGTCCAACGGATAGTCCATGATAGTCAGTTCTTCACTGGTACCGTCATAGCTATAAAGCCGTCCACGTAGATCAATCTGCTTGTAACGGGCTATTTCGTCTTGTGTGTAGTTGAGCCCAATCGTTGGTTTTGAAAAGTTGGCAATCTCATTGCGGATATCAAACCACAGGTAAGTATTGGATCCGGACAATTGGAATATTTTGGTAAACAAAAGCTGATTGTCACCAAAAACCTCGGTCTTGCTATCCTGCATAAAATCAGGATTGTTGTCAAACTCCCTTTCGCAGGAAGAAAAGAGCAACGCAATCAGTATCAGTAGGGTTAAGCTTATTCTCATAGGAGCTGTTCTATTTTTTTATTTCCTTTTGCATTCGCTTTGATCGGTACAGGCAGCATGGGATCGATAAATAATTCCAATTGTCCTGTCGCACGGGCATATTTTCCGATGAGTTCTGCGTCATCGCTTTCGGGCAATGGTGTACCGATGGTACCCTCTTGGTTGAAGGTGCGTACCGTACCGTCGGTGCCGCGGAGGTAAATGGTGTCGGTCGTCACTTCCAACAGACTTTTGACCCTGACGGATAGCTCCAATGGCATAAATTCCGTATTGAATCGTTCAAAATACACGTACACTGCACCGTTGCCTATCGAGTCTATGTGTATGTCTTTTGATCCTCTCGCGAGGTAAAGCTGTGGTACTGTCCGTGTCTCCGCATCATAAAAGATCAATCCAATCTCACTATCGTACACGCCGGATAGCTCATGCGCATACTGCTGTGTCCCGTAATCCTCGTTGAGATAATCTCCACGATCGGGCAACAGCGAAGGATCGTACATATCCGGCGAATAGTAGTCATCCCTGGCGCAGGACACCAGAACAGCTATTAATCCGGTAAGACATAAAAATCTATTCATTTCTTTTTAGTGGTAAGTTGTCAGTAATTTTAAACCTTCAACATTTTCAAATTCTCAAATTCCCACATCTCCACATTTTCAATTTTCAATTTTCAACTTTCAACTAATTAAACCTTCCTCGCCACGATCGCCACGGCATTGATGTCGTTTTTATGCTTACGAAACGTACGGCGCATTTGTAGGATACGTTTCCGCAAATCGCCATGAGTCAATACGTTGAACATAATCTTCAGCATGCGCAACAATCCTTCATCTGCCAGCACACGCTTAGGTTCGAGCAGGGCCATAGCATTGGTTTCCACTTTGACGATGTCAAATCCTTCCTCTTGTAGCAAACGGCTCCACTCGGTCACGGTCAGTGGCCGGGCATGTACACGTATATTGGCACTGAGGTCTTTGTACACACTTTGCTTTACATCTTCGCTGATATTGTCCGGTTGCAGACCCAGTTCATGAATTCCATAGTATCCGCCCGGTTTGAGTATCCTGGCCGCTTCACGGATAATAGCCTTTTTGTGTTCCAGGGGCTGCATGGTCAGCATAGCCTCACCATAGACCTTGGTCGCATAGGCATCGGGCAGTGTCGTATCCGAAGCATCAGCGACGATCATCTGCATCTTGTCGTAATTGACGTTTTTGCGGGCCAGTTCGGAAGCCTGTTTGTTGTTGTCCACCCCCGTGTAGCTTTTCGGTTTTTTTGCACAGGCAATGGCCGCTGTAAATCCGAGGCCCGGTGCAAATTCTACGACATCATCCGAGGGATTGACATCCATGTTGTTCATCAGGACTTTGGTCAACTCACGTCCTCCGGGACGTAGTACTTTTTTGCCCACCTTTGCCAGGATCCAATGTCCTTGTTTTTCGTTCAATTTTTCTTCTATTGCCATTTCATTTTAGTATTGAGATATGCGTATTGAGATTTATTTTCTTTGTTATCTGTTTCGGGGTGCGTGATACGGGTTGCCTGTCCCTCCCCTTCTCGCATTCCGAACCCCGCAACTGTCCTCTATTCATTGTCCTCTGTCAATTCGTAATTCATAATTAATAATTCGTAATTTTCAATTATCCACTGTCCTTAAACCTATAACTCACTCCCACATAGATCGCCCGCAGTTGTCCGGGCATGAAAAAAGCCAGATTGTCTGCTGTAAAATTCGGAAACGGTATAGGCGGCAACAAGATCTGATCACTGATCACATAGCTTGATGCATAAGACTTGTTCAGCACATTCTTGCCCTCCACATAGAAGGAGAAATCTCTCCATCCTTCCACACCTACCCGAAGGCCAAAGATGGTATAAGCCGATTGGTACACCGTATTGGTATGGTCTATGGGACTACGTTGCGGTTGGCTCTCCACATTCGCCGCCAGAAAGAACTTTCCCGGATAGTTGTATTCTACCGTTCCTGTCAAATAGTGCGGTGGTACTCCCGCAAGTTTCTTACCCCTGTAATCTCCGGTACTGAAATAAAAATCACTGTAGGTGTACATCCCACGAAGCATCAGGCGATCCCTGTCTGCCGGATCGAATATCCCCTGTACAGGTACAGCCACTCCCCCGAGTTCTATGCCACGACGTATTGTATGCGGATAGTTCTTCGTTTCTTTGACCCCTAATACAAAATCTTTCACTTCGAGCAGCTCATTGTTGATCCAGGAGTGATAAGCCGATACATTCCACCCATACCGTGTTCCCTCGTGTCGGGTACCCAATTCGACCGTATAACCCGATTGCTTGTCCAGTCTGACGGCAAACAACTCTTTTGGGCTCGTATTGATATTGTCCGTGACTTTTGTTCCGACGAGTTCGTCAAAGGTTGGCGGTTCATAGCTGCCGCTGACATTTCCAAAAAACTGTATATCCTTGTTTTTTCCGGCATTGTACAGCACACCTATCCGGGGATTGAATGCGGTATACTGTTGATCGAGGGAGATATTTTCCGAATAGAAATAACGGTATTTGTGCGACGAATGGCTGTACCAAGGCCTGAGCTCCGGATCAGGAAACACATCCCGGCTATTGCGCTGATTGTGTACGAGCTGTAGGTTGCCGATCAGGTGGAGACGGTCACTGAATCGATAGTCATATTCCGAATAGACCGTCAGATTGACCGCATCAAGCTTGTCCTTGCTGAACATGTAGGAGTCCAATCCACCCTTGTTGATATATCCCCGACGGTCGATCTGCCCTTGACTGCCCAAAACTCCACCTGTCAGTGTCGCATTCTCCATACGGTGTACGGCGTGCAGGGACAGACCATAGTCATGGCCAAATGAGCGTTGCGTAGACAAGACAATCGGAAATACAAAGCGATCCCGGATATATTGGTAATAAAGCGACACTGTCAGGTCTGTAGCCGACGAAAGCTGAAATGCAGTACTGTTGGCCAGACGCATGACCTGTGCCTCCCTGCCCGGTTTGTCGCGTGCCGTATTTGGCCCCATATAATAAGGCAGATTGACACCTTTATTGATCTGTGTAGGGTCATCTTGCAGCATCGCCAAGGTCAAGGGACCGGGTACATCAAAGTCGATATACGAATAATGGAGATATGTCCGGTTGTCGACATGGTTGGAGATACAGTAGCCAAAATTTCCGGTCATATTTAGTTTTTTATTCTGGTTGTGTTGACGGAAACCATCCTGCCGACTTCCCGAGACCGATAGAAACACATCCTTATTGCCCCAGTTGTCCCCCATGAGCGCGGTCAACTGTCCATAGCCATAGGATCCACCCTCGGCCTTGACCTGTACGCCGGGCGCATATCTTCCGGTACGGGAATTGAAATTGATCGCTCCCCCCAGTGTTGCTGCACCATAGCGCAGGGCATTGGCCCCCTTGAATACTTCCACCGACTCCGAAACAGCCGGATCCATCACACCGATGATAAAAGAACCATCGGCAAAATTGACCGGGATACCATCTTGAAGCAAGTATATGCCACGCCTTTGGGGATTGCTTTGAATGCCCGAACCACGTATGCTCAATCTCGGCTGATCATTGGCACCAAAAAACTCCTGTATAACCACTCCCGGTTCATATTTCAGGGCATCCTTGATGGTTTCTATACGTTGCACTTCGGGAGCAATCGCCGTGACAGATGTACTTCCTGCAATCATTTTATGCTGTGCCTTGATGGTTTCCAATGAAGCTATAGTCGAGGGTTTCTGCCCCGATACTGTCACTTCTTTGAGTTCGATTCGCTTTTCGCGCAGGTAGACCTCATAATTTCCCTTCAGGCTATTCTTGTCCATTCGGACGATTGTCTCAAATGGTTCATAGCCCGCATGGGTAAAGAGCAATGTATTCTGCCCTTCGGATAACAGCCAGTTTGAAATATCCATTCATATCTGTAGCGGTGCTGTGTCTTTTGTTTGATTTTAGCATGACACTGACATTCGGGAGGGGAAGTTGATTTTCGGTCAATACTCTCCCCTCCATATATATTGTTTGCCGAAAGGGCGCAGTCGATTGACCCATACAGACGAGTGCGAGCAACATATTTGTCAGCAACGATAATATGCCCAGTTTTACACTTTTCGCCATACAGCGTATTTTTCTCCTTTTCTTATATTCATTGCTCCTGTTCGGAAATTAAAATTCAATACCTTTCTACTATAAATAATATTATTTAGAATAAAACTAAATAAATATTATATTTGTCAGCAAAGATAAAGAGAGTTGGTCTTTGGGGAGCACCCAAATCGGAAGTAATACCTCCCAAAATAGACGAATTTGAAACGATAGCATAGTATGAAGTTGGTTGTAGACATTTCAGGAGATAACTTGCTGACGGAAATCGAAGTTTCCGATCGCTATGATATAGCTTCAGAATTGTGTGTACAGGAATATGCACAAGAGGATATGAAGCAGTTTAGGTTCAGAAATTTTCATACAGATGGCCTCATTTTGATCGATGTGCAGACCGTTTTTTCCCAATTGCTTCATGCACAGTTATCTTTTGAGGGTCATGTGATTGCTATTGTTTTTCATTTATCCGGTAGTTGTCGTATGACATCTACGAGTAGAGGATCCAAAATTAAGGAGAAATCAGGGGATTCTGAATGCCACAATATACTGGTTGTGCAAGGGGATACTTTGGATCTGCTGTTTGAGCCCGGTATGCTGGTTGATTCATTTATCGTATTATTATCCAGAGAATTTTGTCTTCGGGTCATGCCACAGGAGTATGACAAATACAATAACCTACTATATGCCGTAGAAAAAGGTACGGATGCAACACTTTTTTCTTCGTTTGTTCCTTTGAGTCAAGAAATGAAGCGTATTGTGGAAAATGTTCGGAATTGTAGTAGAAAAGGCTCATTTCATCGGCTATGTCTCGAAATAAAGATAGCTGAGCTGCTCATGCTACAATTGGAACAATATCAACTACTGTCTACCCAAGGATCGGAAAAGCCAATGTTTCACGAAGCCGACGTAGAAAAAATAGAACAGGCAAAGAAAATCCTTGACGACAATTATGTCGATCCACCTACCATCAAAGCCTTGGCTTCCATGGTAGGGGTCAACGAGACCAAATTGAAAGCTGACTTTAAGAAAACCTATCAGCGCACCATACACGAATATACCGTATCACTGCGAATGCAGAAGGCGCTCCAGCTTATCACCCAGCAGAATCTTTTGTTGAAGGAGGTTGCAATGGAGGTCGGCTATCAAAAGCCCTCTAACTTCACCAAAGTCTTTACCGAGTTTTATGGGGTACATCCCCGGCATGCGGCCAAAGCAGAAATTGCTTTGGAGGATTGAAAGATGGCACACGTTTCTGAAGAGCCCTTGATGATGTAAAAAAGTAACGAAAGATATGCCTAGCATGAACGAATTAGCGGCTCAACTTCGTTGCCCCTCAGGCGAACGGGCAATAGAAATAGGCGAAAACATGTTTGAATCCAATAGGAGAATGATTTTTAAAACTATCGATACCCTTTTCCTCGAAACTAGGAATCGGGTATTAGAAATAGGTTTTGGCAATGGTAAACATCTCTCCTATCTGTTACAAAAAACTTTGGATCTGGTATATCAAGGTGTGGAAACCTCTACGGAAATGGTCGCGGCTGCACAAACAAACAATTCAAAAAACAGAGCTACCTTTGAATGGATAGACGGTGGAGGCAAATTACCTTTTCCTCGTGGTTGGTTCGACCGCGTCTTTACGGTCAACACGATTTATTTTTGGAAGGACGTGCCTTTTCAGCTGGAAGAGATCTATAGGGTATTAAAGATAGGCGGGCGGATAGCTATAGCCTACATCGATAAAAACTTTGGTGAAAAGTTACCCTTTACACAAAGTGGTTTCTCTTTTATCGAAACAGTAGACTTGGAGCATCTTTTGGAAAGTACAGGCTTTCGTCAGATTGCAACCGAACTCCATACGGACAATATCATCAGTAAGGACGGGCAACCAGTCCTTAGACCTTATTATATTACTGTAGCGGAGAAGTAATCTTTAAAGTCAACAACCTCATTTCGTTCAGAAATGATCTATTGGGCAAAACAAACAGGGGGAGCTATAATGGCTCCCCCTGTTTGTTTTTATTTCTGCTCCCTTAGTCGTCTATGCGCACAAAACCACCGTTTGCATCAAATTCGAGATCCAGTCCATTTGTTAATTCAACATCATATCTGTTATTCTCTTTATCGATACTGTTGATACCCTCGTTAGGGTAATGATCACGGACATAGCTCACGATCTTGGAAGGGATAAAACCTGTAGGGATAGTCTGCCCATCTGGTGCATTCACTTCCTCCCAATTGCCATTCTTGTCAAATTTGACCGTGATACCGTTGTCCAGATACACGGTGTATTCGACACCCCCCAATCCTTCATCTTCTTTTTTGACATGATTAGCCTTGGCTCCTTGAAAATTATCGGACAGGAATGCGATACCTTTTTGCGGGAGGTCTTCTGCTCCGACAAAGGTTTCTTTTTCGCAGGAAGCATACAGCATTATAGCTGCCACCAATATGCTCAATCTTACAAATACGTTTTTCATGGTTTCTCCTTTTTTATATTATCAGTCATCAATCCTCAAAAACTTTCCTTGCTTGTCAAATTCCAAGTCCAAACCATTGGACAATTCTACCTCGTATTTGCGGTTGGAACGTGAGATCTTGACTATTTCGTTGTTGGGGAAACTCTTTTTTACATGAGACGCAATAGATGTCGGTATAAGCGCTGTGGGGATAGCCTTTTTCTTGCCATCGACTTCCTTCCAATCTCCCTTGGCATCGAACTCTACCTTCACACCATCGTGGAAGCGAACCTCATACTCCTTTGACTTCATGAATTCGCTTTCTTCCGTCACGTAAGACACATTTTTCGCATCATAATATTTGTTAACCAAATTTTGTGCCGTTTTGGGCAACTGATCAAAGGTGATCGACTTTACTTGGGCCTGTACGGTTACTGTAGAAACCATCAACAAAACGGCCAAAAACATAGTGTTCATTATTGTTTTCATATCTTTTTCTTTTTGTTTAGGACAAAGGTCGAAAGTGAATTGGGAAAGATTTAGGAAAGATTTAGAATAGTAATAGAGACGTAGGATGCTACGTCTCTACTTTTGCACCAACCGAAATTCATGCAGCCCGTCCACAAACGCATAAGTCAACGATAACTGTGGATAGTTCTCAAGAATGGATCTGACGATAGAAAGACCTAGCCCGTTCGATTGGCTGTCCTGTACTCCTTTATGGAATCGCTCAAAGATATGATCGGGATTCAGGCCATCCGTAGCACTAGTATTGGAAATCTTGATTGTGTGTGGATGGACATCAATATAGATTTTTCCTCCTTTGATATTATACTTGATCGCATTTCTAATCAGGTTGGACAACAGGACAAAGGCCAACTCCCGATTACATGAAAAACAAAACTGTCCTTCTTCCTGATAATCCAAATAGATCTCCCGATGCTCAATAATATCCTCCAGATCCCTCATGAGCTCCTGCAGAAGTGCATTGAAATTGACTTGATGCACATCGGTGTACTGATGGTTTTCTATTCGGGAAAGCATCAACAATGATTTATTAAGATTGGCCATGCGGAGCAATGACTGTTTGGCTTCCGACAACTTGATCAATTGATTTTCGGTTAAGTCTTCATCTTCCAATAAAATATCCAGCTTGCCTGTCGTAATGGCCAACGGTGTCTGCAATTCATGGGAAGCATTCTCAATAAATCTTTTTTGGCTATCAAACACCTCCTCATTCCGATGGATCATCTGCCGGATCCGTTCGTTGAGCTCGTCAAATTCCTTGACCTGTGTGGGCACAACCTCAAAGCTTCTAACATCACCGAAACGATATTTTCCCAAATTTCTCAATATCTGATGAAAGGGTTTCCAGGCTTTCTTCAACACATAGTGGTTGATGATCATAATACTAATGACAATGACGAAATACAGAACGGTCAACGAAATGGCCAGGTTGATCAGAAAATCATCTTCTTCCACGGTGGAAGTTCTTATCTCCAGGGTGTAAGGTTCACCATCCTTGCCATAAAAACCTGTACGAAGCACGCGATAAGGCTCATCCTCCTCGTCATAAGGCATGTATATAAATTCCTTTGAAAAGTGATTTTCGTCGGTAAACTCCTCACCTTCTGCAGGCAATATTCTAAACTGGTTGATACCAAACTCGGTAGAATTGCGGATAATATCAGGGTTGACATAGGCTTCACGAAGAATCAGTATCTTTTGATTTTTCAATCCATCGTCGATATTGTCATACACTTCGTCCATAATGACCGCATAGAACAACAAGGCCCACACCGCCATAATGGCCAAAATCGCGATGACCAGAAACCGATTGGTATAATTCTTTACCGAGACAGCCATCTACACCAATTTATAGCCTACACCATATACGGCTTGCAGATCCATTTCTGCACCCGCTTCCTTCAATTTCTTCCGCAAATTTTTAATCTGCGAATAGATAAAATCCAGATTGTCCGCTTGGTCTACATGATCGCCCCATACCGCTTCTGCCAAAACAGTTTTTTCCAACAACTTGTTAGGACGGGACATAAAATAATACAACAAATCGTATTCTTTACGGTTGAGGGGTACATTTGTTCCTGATACCGACAGCTCCCGACTATCTGGGTCGAGCATAGCATTCTTATAATATATATACCGATCTCCTTGTTGGGCATGACGTCGAATGATGGATTTGATGCGGGCCAATAGCTCGGATAAGTGGAAAGGTTTGGCTAGGTAATCGTCTGCTCCTATCTCCAATCCTAACACTTTGTCCTCCACCGAATCCTTTGCCGAGAGGATCAAAACAGGCTGCCGGATAGATAGCTCAGCCATAGCGGTCAGGATATCCAGGCCATTGCCCCCCGGAAGCATAATGTCCAAAAGAATGCAATCGTACCGATATGTCAGTGTTTTTTCCAGAGCGGCATCAAATGTCTGCGCAGTCTCTACCAAAAAGCTCTCTCCTTCCAAAAACTCCTTGACCGTACGTAGTATCTCGACTTCGTCCTCTATGAGCAATATCTTCATAAGCCTTAAAATTACAATTATCTTGTTAGAATCGGGAAAGAATTGGGAAGAAAGGTCGTGCCTCGTGATTCTTTCAGATCAGTAGCCTAAGAATAGATCTTTTGTTCCAAAAATGCACATATCCCTTCCCTATCTGTAGAGTCAAACCAAGTTGTGTCGCCATACTTCTTGAACCAGGTAATCTGCCGTTTGGCATAGCGGCGGGAGTTTTGCTTGATTTTGTCCACGGCTTCTTCCAGTGAGCATTTTCCATCGAGATAGTCAAACAGTTCGGCATACCCGACGGTCAGCAAGGCCGGTTTGTGACGATAAGGCAAAAGTGACTTTACCTCGTCCAACAACCCTTGCTCCATCATCTTGTCTACACGGAGATTGATACGTTCATACAGCTTTTCCCGTTCCATATGGAGACCTATCGTGATGATTTGGAAAGGACGTTTGCCCGTTCCTTGCTTTTGGAATTGGGATATGGGCCTGCCGGTCGCTTCATAGACTTCCAAAGCACGGATCACACGCTGTGGATTGGCTATATCTGCCACGACATAATAGGATGGATCTATTTGTTTCAACCGCTCTTGGAGAGGAGTCAATCCCCGCTCGGCAAATTCGTGATTCAAGCGATCCCGTACACATTGGGGAGCTTTGGGCAGATCATCCAGTCCCTCGCAGACCGCACGCACAAAAAGTCCTGATCCACCGACCATAATGACGACATCTTGCTTCTGAAAAAGCATATCCAAAAGAACCAGTGCCTCCCGTTCAAAATCTCCGGCAGAATATTCTTCTTCAATCGAGTGGGAATCGATAAAGTGGTGCGGTGCTGTTTTCAGTTCATCGGCATCGGGTTTGGCTGTACCTATACTCATCTCCCTGTAAAACTGGCGCGAATCCGCCGAAATAATCTCCGTGTCAAAATGTTGTGCCAAAAAAATAGCCGTAGCTGTTTTTCCTACAGCAGTAGGACCCACAACGACGGCTAAAGTTTTCTGTGTATACATCACTATCTATATGGGAAGCATGTAGCGAGAATCAATAATCGTCTTCACTAAAACCAAAATCCTCTGTCCCTTCTTCGCTCTCTCCCTCTTCTTCTTCTCCATCATCTACACTATAGTCATCTTCCTCATCCACACCATACTCCTCTGTATTTTCCTCTACAGGTTCTTCGTCATCCTCCTCCTCTGGAGCAGCAACCGGAAAATTGGCTGCAGCCGCAATTTTGGGTGCTTGTCCCACCGACTTGAAGATAGACGGGTACTCTTGCCCCTCTTCCTCTTTGAGTATCTTGATCAGTTCGACATGAAAGTCATAAGGACGGTCAAAATTATAGATATAGTAAAACTTTTGATGTGGATCATCGATAAACTTGCTCAGACGAATATTTTCCATCAGAAGTACCCCTGCCTCTACCTTACGTGGCGTAGGGTGCAACGCTATCTCTGTGCCCTTCTTCCATTGATCATTGCTCACATAAAATGAAGAAGAGGCATCGGCTACATATCCAGTACTGCTATGTATCGCATGATGCAACTCCAAAAATGTACCTTTCGAAGGCATGTCAATATCCCTATAGATATCTTCATAATCCTCAAATGTCACCCTAAATCTATATATTGCCATAATTAAAAATAGAAATCCAAGCCTATACCTGATCCGTATCAGCCCATAAAAATAAAAATTATTTTAATCTCTCGGTAAACAAAGTGTGTTTTGGCTCCAAATTAATCTTCCTACCCTCTTCGATCATAAAATGATAGGCTGCCTCTCTTTCGTTCGGGATATCCCCTTCCAAGATGGCCTCGCGGATGGCACTCTTGATGATCCCCACCTGCTTGCCGGGAGCTAAACCAAATACGTGCATGATATCTTCTCCTGTGACGGGGGGTTGCCAATTGCGCAGGTGATCCCGCTCCTCCACGTCTTTGAGCTTCTGCTTGACCAATTCAAAATTCTGTCTGTACTTGGCTTTCTTGAATTCGTTCTTGGTCGTCACGTCGGCATGACATAGCAACATCAAGGCATCGATATCGTCTCCTGCTTCAAACAGCAGCCGCCGTACGGCAGAGTCGGTCACGATATCCTGTGCCAATACAATAGGCCGCAAGTGCAACTGCACGAGCTTCTGCACAAAACGCATCTTATCATTCAATGGAAGCTTCATCTCTGCAAACAACTTAGGCACCATACGAGCGCCCCTATCCTCGTGTCCGTGAAAAGTCCACCCCACCTTTTTATCAAAACGCTTGGTCGCCGGCTTAGCAATATCGTGCATGATTGCGGCCCAGCGCAGCCACAGATCATCGGATAGCTCAGCCACATTGTCCAACACCTCCAGTGTATGGTAAAAATTATCCTTATGCCCCTTACCTTGGATCACTTCGACACCATGCAAGTTGCACATAGCCGGAAAAATCAGTTCCAGCAGCCCCGTATCAAACAGATATTTGAAACCTTGAGAAGGTTTTTCGGACAGAATGATTTTATTGAGTTCATCGGTAATACGCTCTTGCGAGACAATCTTGATCCTCTCTTTGTTTTCGGCAATCGCCTGAACTGCTTTGATATCGATCTTAAAGTGCAACTGTGTCGCAAAACGAATAGCGCGCATCATACGCAAAGGATCGTCCGAGAAGGTTTCCTGCGGATCCAGTGGGGTACGTATGATACGGAGCTTGATATCCTCCAAACCATTGAACGGGTCCAATAGCTGTCCATAGTTGTGCTTATTCAATGAATAGGCCATGGCATTGATCGTGAAATCCCTCCTATTTTGATCGTCCTGCAATGTTCCGTCCTCGACGATAGGTTTGCGCGAATCTCTTCGGTACGATTCCTTTCTTGCTCCGACAAACTCTATATCCAATCCGTCGTACACAAGCATAGCCGTACCAAAGGATTTGTAGACAGTGACCTTGGTATGCAGGATCTCACCTAACCTAGAAGCAAAATCTATCCCACTTCCCACGACCAAAATATCCACATCATCCTTGAAGGATCTGTCCATGATCCGATCACGGACATAACCACCAATGACGTAGCATTCGGTTCTCATCTGCTCCGCCAAATCTTTGATGATAGAAAATATAGGGTGTTGTAAGTGTTCTGCCATAGCTGTATTCGGATCCCGACGTATCCGATGATAAGCTGCAAAAGTACTCATTTTAGGGTAATCTTAAAAGATAGGTTAAGAAGAATGTCATTGTAGAGGCGCCATGCACTGCTGGCGCACGAATCCTTTCGTGTGCCTCAATAATCCAAGCACACGAAAGGATTCGTGCGCTAACATAAGATTAAAGAAGATAAATCAATCCCTATCCCTTGACAATTTACGGAATCCTAGAGGGTTAGCCGTCAGTTCGGCCTGCTCTCTTCTATTTTTCACGATATGTACAGCCAGAAAAACAGCTTCCAAAAAGGATTCATGTGAAGCCATATTCTTGCCCGCAATGTCATAACCTGTACCGTGATCGGGTGAGGTACGTACGATCGGAAGGCCAGCTGTATAATTCACGCCTTTGCGGCTGGCAATGTGTTTGAAAGGAATAAGCCCCTGATCATGGTACATGGCCAGTACAGCATCAAACTTAGTGTACGTATCCGATGCAAAAAAACCATCTGCCGGATAAGGACCGAAGCAGAATATCTTTTCTGCATTGGCCTGTTCGATGGCTGGACGGATGATCTCCTCATCCTCTGTACCGATGATACCATTATCTCCCGCATGAGGATTCAGTCCCAACACAGCTATTTTGGGCTTCTGAATCCAAAAATCCGTCTTTAGACTTGCATTCATCAGACGCAATTTTTTCAAGATAGCCTCCAAGGTAATTTGACCTGCGATATCTTTGACAGGAATATGTCCAGTCACAACACCTACCCGCAATTCATCACTAACCATAAACATCAACACATCGTCCGCTCCGGTTTTGCTTTGCAGATATTCGGTATGTCCGGGGAAATTGAATCCTTCTCTTTGTATATTATGCTTATTGATAGGAGCCGTGACCAAGGCATCAATTTTGCCTGTCTGCAGATCGTCGACAGCTCTTTGCAACGACAGAAAAGCATATTTCCCTCCGGTTTCATTCTCTTCACCCAAAGTGATCTTGACATCTTCCTGCCACACATTGATCATATTCGGCCGTTTCGGATTCGCTTGCTCTGGATGATTGATGACGTTGAAACTAAAGTCATTGATATTGTTCGCTTTGCGATGAAAAGAAGCATTCTTCGTATTCCCATATACAATAGGGGTGAAATAGTCCAAGACACGATTGTCCAACAAGGACTTAATAATCACCTCCATCCCTATTCCATTCAAATCGCCTACGCTAATACCTACCTTTAGTTTTTCACTCATTGTCAAAAAAGCTTTTATTAAATCAAAAGTAACAAAAAAATAGGAAAAGCTAGAATAGCTGCGTTCGGAAATGATCACAGAGAGACAAAAGAGGTATCTTCCTCTGCCCAATGGTCTAAAACCGTCGGGCAGAGGAAAAGATAGTTCTAAGGGTACTCACACCGCACCCCTACTCTTTTATAGTTATTGGATACCTTAATCTTATCTGTACCGACCAATTCTAAAACCAACAACGTATTGCCTGCACCACTCGACGTGGGAGCAAGCCTGATATACCCCTTACTTTGAAGGGCAGGCAAGACAAAGCTCTTGGTACCACCTATTACAGCAAAATCTACATTTTCTGCCGCAGTAGACTCCTCTGCCACGATCTTCCAGGTTAGATGCTGATCTTCATTCGATTGCAGTCCAGACATATTTACTTGGAGTGTGATCTCATCCTCTCCTGGCTTGATGACACGACTGATAATAGGATAGTCCTTCCCAACGATGAATGTGGTTGTGACCGCATCCTCAAATTCTATGTAATTATCTTCGAGTTGATAACGCAAATCAAAATCCTCTTGGCACGATCCCAATAACAGGACAAATACCAAAGCTACGACGGTTTTATTCAACAAATATCTCATATACTTAATAATTATAATTTTGTTTAAGCTCAGTATCGGCATTCGCTTCCCGAATAGGTATGCGTGCCAGTATCCTATAATCGGTAAAGAGTACATTGCCACTCCCTTTCATCACATCTCGGCCATGACGTTTGAGATCGAACCATCGGTGCCCTTCAAACGCCAAGTCAAAACGCCGTTGCATTAAAATTTCTTCCAACAGCGCATTACCTGATAGACTTACTTCCGACAGGCCAGCGCGTGTACGTATCCTATTCAAATCGTCTAATGCCTGAGGATAATAAGATGCTCCTTGATAGTAAAGAGCTTCTGCCCGATTGAGGTATACTTCTGACAAGCGGAGAATCGGTACGTTGTCCAAGTTGGGGGTACCATTCTTCGAAATAAACTTGTACATCTCCCAAAAAGTCGAGCTCTTGCCCACCCCTTTACGGATCAATTCCCTCCGTACATCGCTTGGATCGTACAAATCATAAAACAACGGATCTACAGCCACGACCGCTTGGATGGAAAATGCCGTAGCATCGTACGTCGCACGACTCGTATAGGTCGACCGTAAAGAACGATCCGAACCTACATTCTCTGAGATATTAAATTTCAATTCAAAAATAGATTCCGGATGTACTTCTTTCAACCAATCGCTTACATAGGTAGCTTGGGTTGAAAATGTAGCCTTGGTCTCTATCAAAGTGCGATCCGCCATATCGACCACAGTAGGGTAGTCTCCCCGGTACAATGCCACACGTGCATATAAAGCACTTACCGCTGCTTGGGTAACTCGGTGAGGCGCAGCAGTCTCATTGCCCATACCCAAGTTGCTATGTGCTAAATCCAAGTCCTTATAAATCTGATCGTAGACATCGGCTATGGGCGCACGTTTGAGCGATCCTATTTTCGATATATCATCTACACCCACCAACATTAGAGGGACTCCTCCGTAATTGTATTCATCAATAATCGCTGTGGGATCATAAGCATATACACGTACCAAATCGTGATAACATAACGCCCGTAAAAAATAAGCCTGTCCTAATATGGTCGCTTTCCATTTTTCCTCGTACGAACCGGCTTGAACGGCATCAATCACTAAGTTGGCCTGATTGATAGCATAATATGACATTTGCCAATTGTCAAAATGTGCATTCCTGCCATTCATAGACTCATTGGTCAAATGGGAGGCATTTCCTGTATGTATGGCGTTGTCGGACAAAGCCTCTGACAACGCCAGATAGTCCCGTCCGTATAAAGTATAGTTTTGTAGACGAGCATACACGGAGATCAATGCCGCACTAATACCTTCTTCATTCGTCAAAGCCGTCGATGAATCGATAGATTGTTTCGGGTTTATCTCCAACAACTTCTCACAACCTGTCAGCAACAAAACCGTACACAAGGACAGCTGTATTAATATATTTCTCTTCATGATATTCTTCCTTTTAAAATCCAACTTGTACACCAAAAAAGTATGATTTCATCGCAGGTATTATCCCCACATTGGAGGTAGTATTGCTCCCTGTCACATAAAATTCCGGATCATAACCTGCAAACTTGGTAATCGTGTATAGATTATTGGCCTGTAGGTATAATTTGGTCGATGACATCTTAATCGCGGATAGCCAGCTAGCAGGCAGATTGTAACTCAGGTTTATATTCTTCAAGCGTATGTAAGATGCATCTTGCAGATAGCGGGTAGATGCCAAATCTCCACGGGCATGTCCCCCCCGCTCTGCTGCACCATTGACGGGTCTCGGTACCGAAGTGATCTGTCCTTCCGCCGTCCATCGGTTGTCGTAATACCAAGCCATCCCATTTATTTGCGAATCCCCTTTACGGGAAAGATTGCGGGCGAAGTTATCGTAGAATATGCGACCATAGTCATATTGGAAAAACACCGACAAGGACACACCTTTATAGTCAAACGCATTTGTCCAACCGCCATAAAAATCGGGCAACTCATTTGGCAGATCGTAAGGAGCATAATTTCCGACTTCCATCGTACCGGGTGTATAGGTCAGATTGCCATCGGCATCATACCACACTGGCCTACCTGTTGCTGCGTGTACCCCCGCATATTGGGGCAAAACAAACGTCCGTAATGCATAACCGACACGAACCGTATTGTCACCAGGCAGCACCGTAAGATCATCGTATAGACGTGTCACCTCATTGCGTTGGAAAGAAATATTGAAATTACTTGTCCACTTGAAATCACCCGAACGCATCAGATGTGCGCCCAATTCAAACTCCAGTCCTTGATTTTTTACCTCACCTAAGTTTTCCGTAATCTCACTATACCCTGCAGCCCACACTATAGGTTTGCTCAGCAACAGATCTTTACTGCTGCGATGATAGGCTTCGATGCTACCAAATACGCGTGAGCCAAACAAAGTATAATCAATCCCAATATTTGTCGTGGCATTACGTTCCCACCTTAACTTGGAATTCCCTAGAGAATTAGCTTGGATACCAGCCTCGCCATCATACGTCACTCCTCCACCGTACAGAGATCGGGACGCAAAGTTGTCAATCTGATCATTACCCGTTTCTCCGTAACCTATACGGAGTTTCAACTGGTTTATCAAGGTTTTATTGGTTACAAAATCTTCTTTGGCCAAATCCCATCCTGCAGAAATGGCCGGGAACAAACCAAACTTATTATTATCCCCGAAACGTGAAGATCCATCATAACGCAAAATAGCGGACAGCATGTATTTGCTGTCGAACGTATAGTTCGCTTGTACAAAACTACCTAACCGCTTTACTCCTGTCCACGAGCTTGTACCGGATACGATCGTGGCCGCCGAAGCCAACTGCTTGAACAAATGATTGGGAAAACCTTCTCCCGTAACATTACCAGCCTGGTTTTCATACGTCCTATATTCTACCCCCACCAATGTATTGAGCGTATGTCTATCTGGCAAGCGAGGTGTATAATGCAAAACGTGGGAAGTGGTAAAAGTCTTAGGCCTATCGTAGTACTCGGTCAAAATGCCGCCTCTGGCATTTCCGTCTATTGTCCTCGGATCGTAGTACATCCGGGCCGTGATATCCCTATAGTCTAATCCCACCAAAGCTTTGTATTTTAAGTTGTCAAGTATGTTGTAATTCAACTGAAGGTTGCCAAACAAACTATTATTCTTTTCCAAAGCTTCGTTGAGTTCGGTAGAATGTAAGGTGTGTCGTGCAAAAGTTCCCGGAAATCCAGCCAACGTAAAATTGTATGAACCATCCTCATTATATATCGGGATAAAAGGCAAAATCATGGGGTTTGCATAGCTTGGAGCCGAAAACTGTGTCGTGGTACCAGTAGACCCTAAGGGACCGTGCTGCCTGACCGAAGCAATATTTACCGTACTCAGTATCTCTATCTTGTCTGTGATCTTATTCCCGTAATTTAGATTCATCGTCCCTCGCGTAAAATCAGAGCCTACAATGCTCCCTTCTGTATCTTCCCAACTTCCAGAAATACGGTAGGAAGATCGATCACTACCTCCGGATAGTGCCAGATCATATTTGTTGGTAGCTCCATCGGTATACGCAGCCTTTTGCCAATCATAGGTTGGCATCGCCGCAATCTCATCAAGGGTAGTCGTGCTGGGAAAACGGGACTGGGAAAAAACAGACGCCCAAGCCTGCTCGTCTGTCCATGTAGGATTATAGTTCTTGAACGATTCAAATCTTGCGTTCAGGTACTCCTGGGTGTTCATCAGATCCAACAGTTTGATAGGTTTTACAGCCCCAGTGCGATAACCCAAATCTACTTTCACTCTGCCACTTTTTCCTTTTTTTGTCGTAATCAGAACGACACCATTTGCCGCTTGTGCTCCATACACAGAAGCAGCAGCAGCATCTTTCAACACTTCTATAGACTCAATATCTTCGGGATTAATATTGGCCAAAGGGTTGGCCGAAACCAACGTAGTCATATTGTTATTGTCCACGATCAGTCCATCTACAATATAGATAGGTTCTGTACCTGCCGATATTGACCCAGGGCCTCGCACTTCCACCTTGATGGCCGCGCCCGGCACCCCTACACGAGATTGCACATTGACCCCCGACATACGACCCTGCATCGCTTGGTCCAACGTAACAGCATTGGCAGATTCGATGTCCTCGGCATTGATGGAAGCGATTGAGCCCGTAATCTCCCTTTTCTTTTGGGTGGCATACCCTGTGACGATGACCTCGTCTAACTCAGCTTCATCAACGATCATCACAATATCTATCCCTGTCATTTTTTGTACCCGCACACGTTGTTGGCCATACCCTAACAAACGAATAGCCAACATATCACCAACACGACCTGAGATCTCAAACAAACCGTCTGCATTTGTACGTGTAGCGACCTGATTGCGTTCGTTGAGAACCGTCACTCCATCCAAACGGCTGCCCTTCACATCACGAATCCTTCCTTGTACCTTATCCTCCTGTATAGAAGATACCTCTCGATTATTTTTAGCCATTGAAGATTGTCTATTTGGTATTTTCTCTACCAATACCAACCTTTTGTCCGTCAATTTGTAATCGATGGGCTGATCTTTAAAAGCCATCTCCAACAGCTGTTCTATTGGCTTAGCTTTGACATGGATCGTCACAGGATGTGTCTTGGCCAGCATATCCTGATTGTAAAACACATTTAAAGTAGTCTTGTCCTCCACAGCTTTTAATACGACAGCAAGCGGGACATTTTTTCCAGAAAAATCCAATAACTGGGCACATACGGCCAAGTGGGAAAGATTAAAGCACGCCATGAAAAATACAAAGCGGTACCTGAAACGTGTACCAACCCTAGGTATGGTAACACGTCTACACAAGATGAACTGTGATAAAAGCTTCATTAGTGATATTGGTTATGTGTAACTTACTAAGAAGTTGACGATCCAAAACACCAAAGCAGGTAAGAAAATTTTTATTTTTTTTGACGGACAACTAAGACATTGTTTTTCAATGCACTGTAAAACCCTGCATCGTCCAATAATCGCAACAACTCATCGATAGAAGATCGCTGATCAAACTTCATCGTATAACGTTGACGAGCCAAGGTAGGATCTAAATCCAGATCTACTTCATACCATCTCGTTGCCTTGCGAAGAATTTCCGACAAGGGTTGGTCCCTAAACTGTAAATATCCATTGGTCCATGCCACTACGGTAGAAGCATCAACCCTCTTCACATCATAGGGACGACCGTTGTCCCTCAAAACTGCTTGTTGATTGGGTCTGAGTTCTTGAATATACTCTTCAGCTTTCAGACGTACGGAGCCCTCCAACAGAGTAGTCACAATACCATCTTCGGTAGAATAGCTATTGACATTGAATTTTGTTCCCAATACCTCTATCAGCTGATTATTGGATCGTACTCTAAAAGGACGTTGACTGTCATGCGCTACTTCAAAATACACTTCCCCTTGTACACTTACCTCACGGTAGTCTCGTCTAAACGTGCTTGGAAAACTAATGGAAGACATGGCATTCATCCACACCTTGGTCCCGTCCTCCAATACAATCTTGTAAGTCTTGCCCGAAGGTGTCTCTATCGACTGTGATACGGAGATCTGATCACGACCAGCAGCATGAGGTGGATACACTAATATGTTTTCATCCCCCTGCACACCATAATCCTTTTGAAATTGAGCATCCAAACGATCTAAAGATACAATTCGACCGTCCGACAGCTTCAATATAGGAGCATCGGGAATTGCTCCAACAGGACTATTGACCAGTATATCAGGAGCAGTATTCCCATTCTCGGGCTGCCACCAATAATATCCTGCCGTAAAGGTTATCAAAAGTGCAGCTGCGACAGCGCTCCACACAGCCCACCTTAGGCTGCCTCTATTTTTTGAAGTCGGGATATCTTCTGTCATGGCCTGCATCAACACATCATTAAGTTTGCCTTCGGCAAGCAATTGATGATATACAGCCAATTCCTCTTTGGAAAGGGTACGTTGCTTATAGCCATCGATGAGTTTTTTATAGAATCTTGTATCCATGCAGCTATTTATTTAAGCAATATTACACTTACAATTAATATGATAGATGTAATATGAGAAGAAGAAATATTAAACATGACCATTACCTCCTCTTTTAGTTTTTTCATTGTCAACACCATATGATGCTTGACTGTATCCTTAGAAACACCCAATTTGTCCGCGACCTCTTCATAGGTCATTTCCTCTTGCCTACACAACTGGAATATCCTTCGAGAACGTTCGGGAAGCCTTTGCAAACACTTATCCAAAAATTCAGCATACTCCTTTTCCAATACTTTTCTGTCTATGACAAAATCTCCATCCTGAAACTCCCGAATCGTTCGCTCGACAAAACGCTCGTTCAAGCTATTACGCTTAAGATAGTCAAATGTATGGTTGCGAGCCATCCTGAAAATATAGCTTTCCCAATTTTTGACTTTATCTTCAAGCTCTTCCATTTTTTCAAAAATCTTGATAAATACATCGTGCATCAAGTCCTCAGCAAGCATAGGACATGCGACATAACTATATATATACGCCTTTACCTGCTTGGACAGTCTCTCGTATAGCCTATCGTAAAATTTTTGAGGATTACTAATTGTCGATTTTGAGAAAAAAGGATACATATAGTTGTTTTAAGTATTTTTTGGTTAGAAATAATACGCTTGCAATAAAGATAGTAAAATATGAGAGCCTGTCTAAATTTATATTGTAATTTTTTTTAGCTATCCAATGCAGATACTCCATCTCTACTTTTATCCTTCGTCGCTTTGTCTCCAAAGATGCAACAGACCTAATGAAGTAATTTTTTTCTTACTTTTGACCTACGATGAATTCAGTACGGGCAAAAAAACACCTAGGACAACATTTTCTGAACGACAAAAACGCAGCTCAACGCATTGTCGCAGCATTGGACACTTCATTGGGCTTCAAACAAGTTTTGGAGGTCGGTCCAGGCATGGGCATACTTTCAGACTTTTTGTTGCAGGAAACCGCTTACCAAACATTTCTGATCGATGTGGATGATGAATCCATAGTCTATCTTGCTGACAAATACCCTGAGCTAGGCGACAGGTTGATACACGGTGATTTTTTAGCGTTGGATTTTGCCAAACATTTTGAGGAAAAAATGGCTATCATCGGCAATTTTCCCTACAACATTTCTTCGCAGATTCTTTTTAAGATATTGGAAGAAAGGCAACACGTCGTACAAATGGTAGGCATGTTTCAAAAGGAAGTAGCCGAACGTTGCGTAGCCAAACCTGGAAACAAAGAGTACGGTATTTTAAGTGTGTTTTTACAGGCTTATTATGACGTGGAATATCTTTTTACGGTCAAAGCCGGAGCCTTCAATCCGCCACCTAAAGTACTTTCAGGAGTCATGCGCATGACCCGCAATGATAGAAAAAAACTGGATTGTGACGAAAAACTATTTTGGAGGGTCGTGAAAGCAGCGTTCAACCAACGCCGTAAAACACTGCGCAATGCCTTATCAGGAGTCGTTTCTAAGGACAGAATGAGCGACAACGCGCTGTACGACCTACGTGCCGAGCGCCTAAGTGTAGAAGATTTTGTGCAGCTGACAAACGAAATCATCAACGTTCTTTAGTTATACCGTCTTAAAATTTCATCACGCCCAATTCAGAATTTTCAATCCAACAAAAAATGAGTATCCTAATCGTCGACGACATACACGATATATTATTGGAAAAACTCCAAAAAGCAGATATTTCCTACAATTACCAACCGACCATTACACGTGTTGGAGCCGAAAAAATCATTGCGGATTATACAGGATTGGTTATTCGCTCCAAATTTCAAGTAGACCAAAATTTTATCGATCTGGGTTCCAACCTGACCTTGATCGGTCGTGCAGGAGCCGGCATGGACAATATCGACGAAGCCTACGCAGTACAAAAAGGCATTACCCTACTTTCTGCCAATGCAGGTAATTGCGACGCCGTAGGTGAACACATGATCGGCATGTTGCTAAGTCTCATGAACAACCTCAACCGAGCCGACCACGAAGTTCGGAGCGGGTATTGGCGTCGTGAGGAAAACCGGGGACATGAGTTGATGGGAAAAACAGTAGCCCTGATCGGTTATGGTCATAATGGACAGGCAATGGCCAAAAAACTTTCCGGTTTTGGGGTCAAAGTCATCGCCTATGACAAGTACAAAACAGGATTCACTGACCAATACGCCACAGAGGTTTCTATGGAAGAGGTCGTACGTCAAGCCGATGTACTGAGTTTTCACATTCCATTGACACGGGAAACGAAAGGCATGGTAGATGATGAATATCTGTTCCACTTCCGAAAGCCCATATTCCTGCTGATGGGCGCGCGGGGAGGCATCGTACAAGTTCCCGCCGTACTAAAAGCATTGGATCAAGATAAGATATTGGGAGCAGCCTTTGACGTACTGCCCATCGAAAAATTTCCTGCTTTAGCAGAGCAGGACTGGTACCAGAACCTAATCTCAAGGGATAATGTGATCCTAAGCCCTCATGTAGCGGGCTGGACTTTTGAAAGCTACTACAAACTATCGGATATATTGGCCGAAAAGATTGTAAGCACCTTAAACTTAAACCTATAAGGTTTTGAAAACCTTATAGGTTTGGTTTGGGGTCATATATAATAAACAACACATGTCACCGCACACTGCACGATCAGTGCTAAATCCAACAGGTACACACGGTGATATCCCCGGACGTGACGAAAAATCAAAAAATACAGCACAGCCAAAACACTTACATTAGTCAGTATCAATCCCAATTTGACTGCAAAAGAATAAGGTGCCAGCAGTACAAGTATTGTATGCAACACAATCATACCATAGCAAGCCAATTTGGCACGATGCTCCCCTATCATCGTGGGAATAGTCTTGAGGTGATAATACGAATCCTGCTCCATATCGCGTATATCGAAAGGAAGCGTACAGATCAACAAAAAGAGTATCTTCAAAAGACCTAAATAATTGGCTACCCACCAATTGACTGGTATGCCTTCGGCCCATAGTTCGATCACAGGCAACCCTACACTACTCAACGACCAGACCAAAGCAATGTAAAATAATTTTACCCCTGGGATTTGACGTAGGCCCATCCTTTTGCCCTTGACCCTAATCAATGGAAAACTATACGAAACACTGATCACTCCTACAAACAACAAGTAGGCGAGCGTCCGCATATGCACATGCAGCAAGGCATATAGCATCACCCCTATGGCCAGTATAGTGCACATCCAAAACCAATGTATATGACCAAATACCCATCGCGTCCTTGCATAGGGAGAGTTTGCCGGGTTCTGGGGCTTGGATAAATATAGGCTAAAGTTGTACAATAGCAACGTAGAACTTCCTTCGATCAGCAAAATATAGTAGTTGGTACTTACACCCAAAATTATATACGTCAGAAAACACTGCGCAATGGCAGCTCCTGCGATCAACAGATTGCTAAAGATCAAAAAATAGTATAGCTGTTTAACGTATTTCACTGTTCACAAAAAAACGATCACTTTATAAAAAAAACAAAATGCTTCTTGTCACAAAAATTAGTATTTAATGTCAAAAAAAATTAAATTAGCCGTAGCAAATGTAATATTTCGGGTTGAAATAAATAAATGTCCGAAATAAATAAATATTGCAGTTTTTTTAGTATAGACCTATAAAATTTATTAGAAGAAAAAGATGAATTTTCAAATTAATTCCTTTGAGGAGTACCAAGACGCTTATAAAAAAAGCGTAGAAAATCCAGAACAGTTTTGGGGAGAGATAGCTGACCATTTTTTTTGGAAAAGAAAATGGAACAATGTGCTTAACTGGAATTTTACAGAACCCAATATAAAGTGGTTTGAAGGTGGAAAATTAAACATCACCGAAAACTGTCTGGATCGCCACATTTATCAAAACGGTGACACCCCCGCTATCATTTGGGAGCCCAATGATCCTACCGAGGCACACCGTATATTGACTTACAAACAATTATTGGCCAAGGTAGAACAATTTGCCAATGTATTAAAAAACAACAATGTCCGTAAAGGAGACCGTGTCTGTATCTACTTACCGATGGTTCCCGAATTGGTCATTGCTATATTGGCCTGTGCGCGAATAGGAGCTATACACTCTGTGGTCTTCGGTGGTTTCTCGGCACAATCCATTGCCGATCGCATCAACGATGCCGAATGTAAATTGGTCATTACAGCTGATGGTGGCTTCCGTGGACCAAAGGTATTGGAACTTAAATCTATTGTTGATGATGCACTCATGCAGTGTAAATCCGTAGAAAAAGTTATTGTCCTCACACGTAGCCGCACGCCCGTATCTATGATCAAAGGCCGTGATGTGTGGTGGGAAGATGAGATCAAAAAAGTAGAAACACAGGATAATCCACCTTGTCCGGCCGAAGAAATGGACTCTGAAGATCCGCTCTTCGTCCTGTACACTTCCGGCTCGACAGGCAAACCCAAAGGTGTGGTACATACTACTGCGGGCTATATGGTGTACACAGGATACACCTTTTCCAATGTATTCCAATATCAACCAGGGGAAGTCTATTTCTGTACCGCAGATATCGGATGGATCACAGGACATAGCTACATTGTCTATGGGCCTTTGTCACAAGGTGCTACCTCACTCATGTTTGAAGGTGTGCCGACCTATCCAGATGCAGGTCGTTTTTGGGATATCGTAGAAAAATACAAGGTCAATATCCTCTATACAGCACCTACGGCCATTCGTTCATTGATGGCCTTTGGAGACAGTTTTATCGAAGGCAAAGATCTAAGCAGCCTCAAAAAACTGGGTTCTGTCGGCGAACCGATCAACAAAGAAGCTTGGGAATGGTACCATGAAAAAATTGGAAGAGGCAAGGCCCCCATTACAGACACATGGTGGCAAACCGAAAATGGAGGAATACTGATTGCTCCGCTACCCGGCATCACACCGACTATACCAAGCTATGCGATGTTGCCACTACCAGGCGTACAACCTTGTCTCATGGACGAAAATGGCAACGAACTCGAAGGCAACGATGTCAGCGGCAATCTCTGCATCAAATTCCCATGGCCAGGCATGCTGCGCACAACATGGGGAGACCACGAACGTTGTCGGCAGACCTATTTCACCGCTTACAAAAACATGTATTTCACAGGTGATGGCTGCTATAGGAGCCCTGAAGGTTATTACAGGATCACAGGACGTGTGGATGATGTATTGAATGTCTCTGGACACCGTATCGGTACAGCAGAATTGGAAAATGCAATCAACATGCACTCCGATGTGGTCGAATCGGCAATAGTGGGTTATCCACATCCTGTCAAAGGACAAGGTATCTATGCTTATGTCATTGCCAATCATCATATCGATGCCGAAGGAACACGCAAGGATATATTGCAGACCGTCACACGACTTATCGGAGCCATTGCCAAGCCCGACATCATCCAGTTTGTGACAGATCTTCCAAAAACCAGATCGGGCAAGATCATGCGTCGTATCCTACGTAAAATCGCGGAGGGCGAACTATCTAGCCTTGGTGATACAACGACGCTGCAAGACCCTACAGTTGTCGAAAAAATCATTGAAGGTGCAGAAAAGTTAAGAAAGTAAAGCTAAATAAATATTTCATGAACTCTCCAGAGGTTTTCGAACCTTGGAGAGTTCATTTTTTTTGACTATTCTTCCAAATTAATATCAAAAAAATACAGTTTTTTATTACTTTTATAGCTTTCCATATCCATAATAAAAGAATAAATGCTATTAACTGTATTATCAGGATTAATTTTTTCTTGCCTCATTGTCCCTTTCGGGAAAATACTCAAAACAAAATGGAGTATAATATTACCTATCGTTCCATTTTTGCTATTTGCATTTTTTGCAGCACAAATTCCCCTGGTCAGTTC
>Ga0180217_1001118_pt1 | contig 31925 bp, 31 predicted proteins | sample eDN3rd37CBELigOP_FD_128521 | JGI IMG/M metagenome (GOLD analysis project Ga0180217, IMG submission 128521) | Enriched Organic Plus compost microbial communities from Emeryville, California, USA - eDNA 3rd pass 37_C BE-Lig OP (version 2) (version 2) ... | reverse complement strand
CCCAGCCAGAGATTCGCAGTGGGCCAGCCCAGCACCCGACCGAGCCTGTCGCCATGCACGACCTCGCCGCGGATCTCCCAGGGACGGCCAAGCGCGGCGGTGGCACGCTCCGGATAGCCGTCCTGCAGCGCACGGCGAATGCGGGTGGAGGAGATGGGACCTTCGGCATCCGCCACCGGCGGCACGACGGTCAGGCCGATGCCGCGCGCCTCCGCCATGCGGCCGAGCGAACTGGCATCGCCCCCGCGGCGATGGCCGAAGGCGAAGTCGGTGCCGCAGGAGAGATGCTGGGCGGCGACCCCCTTGTGCAGCACCTCCTCGACGAAGGCCTCGGCCGGCATGGCCGCGAGGGCGGCATCGAAGGGAATGGCATAGACGATGGAGACGCCCACGGCCCCCATCGCCTCGGCCTTGGCGGGCAGCAGGGTCAGGCGGAAGGGCGGGTCGTCCGGACGGAAATGCTCACGCGGATGCGGCTCGAAGGTCAGGGCCGCGAGCGGGGCCTGCGGCCTGGCCGCATGCGCCGCGCGCAGCACCGCGACATGGCCGCGATGCACGCCATCCATGTTGCCCAGCGCGACGGTGGCGCCGCGCAGATCCGGCGGCAGATCGCGCCAGCCGGTGACGATACGCGGCATCATGTCGGCCCCGCCTGGTCCGGCCCGGTCACTCGGCCGCGACGCGCACGGAGCGGCTGGGGACGGAGACATAGGCCTCGCCTTCCAGCACCGGCGTGCCGGCGACGGTGCAGACCGTGCGCAGGGTGGCGCGATGCTTCTCCGGGTGCAGGGCCAGCACCTCCACCGTCGCGGTGACGGTCTGGCCGATGCGGACGGGAGCGCGGAACTTCAGGGACTGCGACATGTAGATGGTGCCCGGGCCAGGAAGCTGGGTACCGAGCACCTTGGTGATGAGGCCGGCGGCCAGCATGCCGTGGGCGATGCGTTCCTTGAAGATCGTGTTCTTGGCGTATTCGGCGTTGAGGTGCATCGGGTTGGTATCGCCGGTGACGGCGGCAAAGAGGACGATGTCGGCCTCGGTAATGGTCTTCCCGAAGCTCGCCTTCTGGCCGACCTCGAGATCCTCGAAGAACATGCCCTCGGACATCCGCGCCCCGCTCCTGCTGCGCTGCACCAAAGGCGCGGTCTAGCCGCCGCTGCCGTGGTGGACAAGCGGCCGGACCGTTGCGAGAAGGGGCATGATCCCCGTCGTGGAAGGCTGCGCCCATGCCCCGGACCATCATCGGCTCCTCCGACCGGCTGCTGGCAGAGCTGCGGGGATGGGTGGAGCGGGAAACACCCTCGACCGACGCCGCCGCAGTGAACGGGCTGCTGGACCTGGCGGAGCGCGAACTGCGTGCGGTCGGCGCGGTACTCGAGCGGCTGCCCGGCCGGGACGGCTTCGGCGACACGCTGATCGCACGCACCCCCGGCGAGGGCCCGTCCGTGGTCGTGGCCGGGCATCTGGACACGGTCTGGGACCATGGCACGCTGGCCGCGTCCATGCCCTTCCGCGTGGAGGGCGAGCGCGCCTATGGGCCGGGCATCTACGACATGAAGGCCGGCAGCTTCATGGCCTTCCATGCCGTGCGGGAGATCCTGCGCCAGGGCACGCCGACGCGCCGGCCGATCACGCTGCTGCTCACGCCCGACGAGGAGGTGGGCAGCCCGACCAGCCGCGCCGTGATCGAGCGCGAGGCCACCGGCGCGGCCGCGGTGCTCATCCCGGAGCCGGCCGGCGGGCCGCAGGGCGCCTGCGTGACCGGGCGCAAGGGCACGGGGGGCTTCACGCTCCGCGTCACCGGCCGAAGCGCCCATGCGGGCGGCAACTGGACCGAGGGGCGGAGCGCCGTGGTCGCCCTGTCGCGCGCCATCCTGGCCGTGCATGCCCTGACCGATCTCGACCGGGGAGTCACGACCAACTGCGCACCGGTCTGGGGCGGCACACGGCCGAACGTGATCCCGCCCGAAGCCGGCTGCCGCGTGGATTTCCGCGCGCCGAGCCTGGAGGAGGCCGAGCGGGTCGTGGCAGCGGTCCGGCGCCTGGCCGGCACGGAGGACGGGATCACGATCGAGGTGACCGGTGGCATGAACCGCCCTCCCTTCGCGGAAACGCCGGCGACGCTCGCGCTGTACGACCGGGCGCGGGCGATCGCGGCGACCCAGGGCTATGCCCTGCCGAAGCAACATCGCGGCGGCGGGTCGGACGGGAACTTCACGGCGGTCATGGGCATCCCGACGCTGGACGGGCTCGGCTGCACCGGGGCGGGCGCGCATGCGCCGGACGAGCACATCCGCTGGCCCGACCTGGCGCCGCGCTGTGCCACGCTCTGCGAGTTGCTCGAAAGTCTCGGCTGATCGCGGCGAGAACGCCCGAGGTCCGGGGCGTCCTGGTGGAAGACCCTCCGTGGACAGAGGGCGCCGATCGCGCGCGGGCTTCTGGACCTTCGGGCAGCGGCACGGGAGTACTACAGGCCCGCCCGGACCGGGGCCGGCCGCGAGGCGTGACCTGGCCCGACCGACGCGCGAAGATGCCTGATGGCGCCAGGACGGGAGGTCGGACATGCCCAGGGCACTCATTGTCGGGACGGGGGACGGACTCTCGGCATCTCTTGCCCGACTCCTCGCACGGGAGGGGTATGCGCTGGCGCTCGCCGCGCGGGATACCGCCAAGCTCGCCGCACTCTGCGCCGAAACCGGCGCGAGCGCCCATGCCTGTGACGCGGCGGATGCGGCGCAGGTCGCCGCGCTGTTCCATGCGGCGGGCGATGCCGAGGTCGTCATGTACAACCCGAGCTACCGCACACGCGGACCGATCACGGAGCTCGACCCCGAGGAGGTGCAGAGAAGCCTGCAGGTCTGCGCCTTCGGCGCCTTCCTGGTCGCCCAGCAGGCAGCCCGGCGCATGCTGCCGAAGGGCACGGGCACCATCCTGCTGACCGGCGCCAGCGCCGGCGTGAAGGGCTATCCGCAGAGCGCGCCCTTCGCCATGGGCAAATTCGCGCTGCGCGGCCTGGCGCAGTCCATGGCACGGGAGCTGCACCCCAAGGGCGTGCATATCGCACATATCGTGGTGGATGGTGGAATCAGGAGCGCACGCCGGCCCGATCCGGCGGAGGACTCGCTGCTGGATCCCGATGCCATCGCCGAGACCTGCCTGCACCTGATCCGCCAACACCGAAGCTGCTGGTCCTGGGAGATCGAGGTGCGGCCCTGGGTGGAGAAATTCTGAGCCCGCCACGACGGGCTCAGCGCAGCGGCAGGGCGTACATCAGCCCGCCACGGGTCCAGAGATCGTTCAGCCCGCGTTCGAGCCCGATCGGGGAACCCTTGCCGAGGGTGCGTTCGAACACCTCGCCGTAATTGCCCACCTGCTTGATGACGTTGTAGCCCCAGGCCTCGTCGAGGCCGAGCGCCTTGCCGAAGCCCGGAGTGACACCGAGGATGCGCTGGATGTTCGGGTCCTGGGTCTGGCGCTGGCGGTCCACGTTCTCGCGCGTGATGCCGACCTCCTCGGCCTCGATCATCAGGCGCAGGACCCAGCTCACCACGTCCAGCCACTGGTCGTCGCCATGGCGCACCATGGGGCCGAGCGGCTCCTTGCTCACCCGCTCGGGCAGGACGACATGCGCATCGGGATCGCGGATGGCGGAGACGCGCAGCGCCGCGAGCTGCGAGGCATCGGTGGTCATGGCGTCGCAGCGGCCGGCCTGGTAGGCCGCCGTCATTTCGTCCATCGAGGAGAGCACGATGGGCTGGATGCGGATGTTCTCCCGCCGCGCGAAATCCGCGAGGTTGAGCTCGGTGGTCGAGCCGGGCAGAACGCAGACCGTGGCGCCGTCGAGCTGCTTCGCGCTGGCGACGCTGGCGCGCTTCGGCACCATGAAGCCCTGGCCGTCGTAGAAGCTGACCCCGGCGAAGTTGAAGCCGAGGGAGGTGTCGCGCATCAGGGTCTGCGTCACGTTCCGGGCCAGCACGTCCACCTCGCCGGACTGCAGGGCGACGAAGCGGGTCTGGTAGGTGGTCGGCACGAATTGGACCCTGGTCGCGTCGCCGAAGACGGCTGCGGCGACGGCACGGCAGAACTCGGCATCAAGGCCCTGATAGACGCCGCGGGCATCGGGGGCCGAGAACCCGGCCACCCCGGTATTGACCCCGCAAATCACATTCCCGCGCGCGCGGACCGTATCGAAAGTCTGGCCGGCCTGGCTGGAGAAAGGAACCGTGCCGCAGGATATGCCTATCAGGAGTAGAATTACACGAATCATGCCCGCCTCCTGAGTGATAAGGCGGAAAATCTACGGTGCTTTCGCTCCAGATACCACTCCGTGGACGCGTCCAGGCTTGCTTTTGCCGCCCGGTAAATAGTATGTGCGTATCGTATCCCCTGCCATGGAACCTGACCGCATGTGCGCAGCGACGAGGCCGACAGAGGCCGAAGGCGAAATGATCGACCATGCGGCGCTCCGGCTCATGCTCTCCTATGTGGAAGCGGAGTGCCTCCGGATCGGAGCGACCGAGGCTGCCCGGCATGCCGCCCTGGCAGCCGCATCGATGCCCGTTACGGGATCCAAGCGGTCCGGTGTCGGACCCGGCGTGGTGCGTCGGCGGCCAAGGACGGCCCAGCTGCACTGACATCGGCAGCCCGGCGGCTCCGGACCGATGCATGGCATCCGGCTCCGGGCGGGCCGCCCCGTGGCGGGAGCGAGGCCGGGGTCCTCTCCGCCCAGACATGACCGGCCGGCGGGCAAGCGCGCGGCGGACTGCCGGCGCCGCCGGTCAGGCCCGCCGAAGCTGGAACAGCGCCTGTTCGCCGAACAGGTTGGCCAGGCGCGGGGAACGTTTCCACGGCGCCTTCAGCCCGCGCTCGTCCACCGCCAGCCACCGCTCGACCACATAGCCTTCGAGCGTACAGAGCGCGAAGAAGTCGCGGATCGTGCAGGGATGGATGTTGGGCGTCTCGTGCCAGGGACGGTTCCAGGTCTCGGTCATCGGCATCCGGCCGGTGACGAGAAGCTGCCAGCGCACGAGCCAGTGGCCGAAATTCGGGAAGCTGACGACGGCGTGCCGCCCGATGCGCAGCATCTGCCGCAGCACTTCCCGCGGCTTCTCCACCGCCTGCAGGGTGCGGGAGAGCACGACGTAGTCGAAGGCGCCGTCCGGATAGAAGGCCAGGTCATGGTCGGCGTCGCCATGGATCACCGCAAGCCCGGAGGCGACGGCTTGCGTCACCTCCGCCATGTCGATCTCGATGCCACGCGCATCGGCGCCCTTCTCAGCGGTGAGATGCGCGAGGAGGGCGCCATCGCCGCAGCCGATATCGAGCACGGTGGCGCCGCGCGGGATCATCTCCGCGATGAGGCGGAGATCGAGCCGCATGTTCTTGGCGACATAGCGGACCGTATCATGTGCGTCCGGCATCCGGCCCGATCCCTCAAGACCGCGCGGGCATAAACGGCGGATGCAGGCCCCGCAAGGGCATGGGGCGCGACCGGGCCTGCATGGCAGCAACCCGCCACCTGATAGATTCCCGTCGTGCCGCCCCTGGACAGGGTGAGGCCGCCGCGATGGTGGCGCTGGAGCATTCTCCAGATCGCTCGGGCTCGCAGTGAATGCCCCAGTTCTCCGCTTTCACGAGCATTCTTCCCCATTCAGGCGATTCCACCTGAACGGGATCTGCCCTAGACCCCCAGACGGTCTGCGCAGCCCGCCAGGAACCCGCCGAGCGCCCGATGGAACTCGGGCTCGTCCAGCAGGAAGGCGTCGTGCCCCTTGTCGGTCTGGAACTCCACGAAGGAGACGTTTGCTGCGGCGGCGTTCAGCGCGCGCACCAGCGCACGGCTCTCGCTCGTCGGGAAGAGCCAGTCGGAGGAGAAGCTTGCGACGAAGAAGCGCGTCGGCGTGCCGCGGAATGCGTTGGCCAACTCCCCGCCATGCTCCGCCGCCAGGTCGAAATAGTCCATCGCCCGGGTGATGGTCAGGTAGGAGTTCGCGTCGAAGCGGTGGACGAAGGTGCTGCCCTGGTGGCGCAGGTAGCTCTCCACCTCGAACACGTCCTCGAGGAAAGTCAGCGCCGCGGCGCCGCGCAGGCGGCGGCCGAACTTCCGCGTCAGCGCCTGCTCGGACAGGTAGGTGATATGCGCCACCATGCGCGCCACCGAGAGGCCCTGCGCCGGGATGCGCCCATCCTCCCAGTACCGCCCGCCCTTCCAGTCGGGATCGGCGTGGATCGCCGCACGCCCCACCTCGTGGAAGGCGATGTTCTGCGCGGAATGGTGGGCGGCGGTGGCGATGGGCACGGCGGCGAAGACGGCTTCGGGATAGGTCGCGGCCCATTCCAGCACCTGCATGCCGCCCATGGAGCCGCCGACGACGGCGAGCAACCGCTCGATGCCCAGGTGATCCACCAGCATCTTCTGTGCACGCACCATGTCCCGGATGGTCACGGAGGGAAAGTCCGTGCCCCAGGGCCGGCCGAGGCCCCTGCCCTCGGCATCCGTCATCTCCTCGCGCGGCCCGGTGGAGCCCATGCAGCCGCCGAGGACATTGGCGCAGATGATGAAGAACCGCTCCGTGTCCAGCGGCCTGCCGGGGCCGACGATGGTCTCCCACCAGCCGGCACGGCCGGTGAGGGGGTGGCGATCGGCCACGTACTGATCCAAGGTCAGGGCATGGCAGATCAGCACGGCGTTGCTGCGTGCCGCGTTCAGGGTGCCATAGGTGCGGTAGGCCACCGCCAGCGGCCGCACCACGGCGCCGGAGTCGAGCGCGAGGCCGTCGGCGAAGACTGCGCGCTGGTGCTCGATCTGCGGCAGGGGGGTGAGGGGTGTGGACATGCCGGCCCGGGGAGAGGAAGGGCCGCAGCATTAGGCGCCCCGCGCCGCCGCTTCAACCGGCGCGGCTTGGCGGCCCCGCCGCCCACGTCTATTGCTGCCGCGGAAGACGCCAAGCAATGAAATCAGCCACAGACCCCGATCTCACCTCCGCCCTGCCGATGCCGGCGGACGGCCCCTCCACGCCGCCCACCACCCCGGACCGGACGGAAGCGAATCCTTTGCAGGCACTCCGGGCGGAGATCGACCGGCTGGACGATGCGCTGCATGGCCTGCTGATGCGCCGCGCAGAGGTGGTCGCCAGGCTGGCCAGCAGCCGGGCCAAGGGCAATGCCCCCACCCTGCGTCCGGGACGGGAGGCGCAGGTGATGCGCCGGCTGCTCGCCCGCCATGCAGGACCGCTGCCGCGGGCGGCGATCCTGCGCTTCTGGCGTGACATCTTTGCCGCGAGCACGGCGCAGCAGGGTCCCTTCTCCGCTGTCGTCCAGGCCGTGCGCCCAGAGCATGTGCGCGTGGCAAGGGAGCATTTCGGCGCCCTGACGCCGCTGCGCCGCGTGCCCACCCCGGCGCTGGCGCTGGCCATGGTCGCGGCCGGCGAGGCCTCGGTGGCCGTCCTCCCGCTGCCGGAGGAGGACGAGCCGGCCGAGGCTGCCTGGTGGACCAGGCTGGACAGCCCACGCCTGCAGGTTGCGGCTCGCCTGCCCTTCTGGACCGATGCGGCCGAGCCGGGCGCGGAGGCGCTGGTGGTGTCGCCCGGTTCGCCCGACCCCTCCGGTGAGGACCGTTCCCTGCTGCGGCTGGAGGGCACGGCGGAGTGCAGCCGCACGCAGCTTCAGGCGGCGCTGGCCGCCGCGGGCCTTCCAGCCCGGCAGTTGCTGCTGCGGCGCAACGGGTCGACGACGATCGCGCTGGCCGAACTGGACGGCGTGGTGACGGCAGGCGACCCGCGCCTGGCCGGGCTGCCCGTGGACCACGCCCTGCCGCTCGGTTTCTACGCCGTGCCGATGCGAGGAGAGTGACCAACATGCCGATGCCACAGCCTCGCCCGACGATCCTGTCCATCGAGCCCTATGTCGGCGGCGAGTCGAAGGTGCCGGGGGTGAACCGGATCGTGAAGCTCTCCTCCAACGAGGGCGCCTTCGGCCCGCCGCCCTCCGCGGTGGAGGCGATGGCTGCCGCCGCGCGGGAGATGCACCGCTATCCCGACGGCGGCGCCACCGCGCTGCGCGAGGCGATCGGCGCGCGCTTCGGCCTGGACCCCGCACGGATCGTCTGCGGCAACGGGTCCGATGAGCTGATCGGGCACCTGATCCTCGCCTATGGCGGCGAGGGGACGGAGCTGGTGATGAGCGCGCATGGCTTCCTCATGTACGACATCGCCGGGCGCTATGCCGGCTGCCAGGTGATCAAGGTGCCGGAGCGCAACCTGACGGCCGATGTGGACGCCATGCTGGCCGCCACCGGCCCGCGCACGAAGCTCGTGTTCCTGGCCAATCCGAACAATCCGACCGGCAGCGTGCTGCCGGCGAGCGAGGTGGCGCGGCTGCGCGCCGGCCTGCGCGAGGACATCCTGCTGGTGATCGACGCGGCCTATGCGGAATACGTGACCGACCCGGCCTATGATCCCGGCGCCGCGCTGGTGGATGCCGGCGGCAACACGGTGATGACGCGCACCTTCAGCAAGATCTTCGGGCTCGGCGGTGCGCGGCTCGGCTGGGTCTATGCGCCGCCGGCGGTGGTGGACATCCTCCATCGCGTACGGGGCCCATTCAACGTGAACGCCGCGGCCCTGGCGGCCGGCGTCGCGGCGCTGGCGGAGCCGGGCTGGGTGGAGAAGTCCGTCGCGCACAATGCGGAATGGCGGGCAAGGCTGAGCGAGGGGCTGCGCGCATCCGGCGTCACGGTGCATCCGAGCCAGGGCAATTTCGTGCTGGCCGATTTCGGCACGCCGGCACGCGCGAAGGCCGCCGATGCAGCGCTGCGCGCACGCGGGCTGATCGTGCGCGCCGTGGCTGCCTACGGCCTGCCGCAGTGCCTGCGCATCACCGTCGGCACGGCGGAGGAATGCGGCATGGTGGTGGAGGCACTCTCGGCCTTCACGCGGGGCACCGGCACGGATGGCTGAACCGCTGTTCGAGCGACTCTGCCTGATCGGCATCGGGCTGATCGGCAGCTCGATTGCGCGGGTGGCGCAGGAGCGCGGCGACATTGCCCGCCAGGTGGTCGTGCACAGCCGCCGCCCCGAAACCCTGGCAAGGGTGCGCGAGCTCGGCATCGCCGACAGGGTGGAAGCCGATGCGGCGCGAGCCGTCGCGGGCGCAGATGGCGTGATCCTGTGCATCCCCGTGGGCGCCTATGCCGGCGTGATGCGCACCATCGCGCCGCATCTGACGCCAGGCGCCATCCTGAGCGATGTGGGCTCCACCAAGGGCAGCGTGATCCGCGACCTCATGCCGCTACTGCCGGAGGGCGCGCAGCTGGTGCCGGCGCATCCGATGGCAGGCACCGAGCACAGCGGGCCGGATGCCGGCTTCTCCACCCTGTTCCAGGGACGCTACTGCATCCTGACGCCACTGCCCGGAACCGACCCGGCGGCGGTGGAGCGGGTGGCGGAGCTCTGGCGCCGCGCGGGCTCGATGGTCGAGAGCATGGATGCGGCGACGCATGACAAGGTGGTGGCGATCGTGAGCCACCTGCCGCATCTGATCGCCTTCACCATCTGCGGCACGGCGGATGACCTGGCGGAAGAAACGCGCGAGGCAGTCCTGAAATTCGCCGCATCGGGCTTCCGCGACTTCACGCGCATCGCGGCCTCCGATGTCGACATGTGGCGCGACGTGTTCCTGAACAACCGGGAGGCGGTGCTGGAGATGCTGGCGCGCTTCACCGAGGACGCGCAGGCCCTCGGCCGTGCCATCCGGTGGGGCCAGGCGGAGTTCATCGAGGATCGCATCCGGCGCGGGCGGCGGATCCGTCGGGGACTGATCGAGCGGAAGCAGGCCTAGCCGGCCACGACCGGGATCGCGCGTCTCGGGTCCCCTTCGGGACGGAGCCGGGTCGGCGCGGCGCATCTCCGGCGAGGCGGATGCAGGCGGCGACCTCGCGAGAGGCGCGCGGTGTCGCGTGCCAGCCTGCGGCCACCGCCCGGCAGGACCCCGGCGATCCGCATGCCGTGCAGGGAACGCGACGGCATGGTCCCGCCGCCGCGCCGGTTGTCCTATCCACGCCCAGTCACTGGCATGCCAGGCACTCTTCGTAGTCCGTCGTGCCCGCCTTCCCGGCCGCCACCAAGGGCAACGGCACCTGCGCCGGGTCGCCCACCACCGCCGCGGCCGCCAGACCCAGGCTTGGTTGCGCCGCGACCCTCTCGCTGATCGTGTCGGCACGCTGAATGGACAGGCTCCGGCAGTAGTACAGCGACTTCACCCCCTTCTTCCACGCCATCATGTGGATCTGGTGCAGATCGCGCTTGTGCACATTGGCCGGCAGGAACAGGTTCACCGACTGGCTCTGGCAGATGAACGGCGCCCGGTCGGCCGCATGCTCGACCACCCAGCGCTGATCCAGCTCGAAGGCGGTCTTGAAGGTCGCCTTTTCCTGCTCGGTCAGGAAATCCAGGTGCTGCACGCTGCCCTTGTTCACGGTGATCGAGGTCCAGGTCTCCTCGTTGTCGCGACCGTGCTTCGCCAGCACCTTCTTCAGATACGGGTTGCGCACGATATAGCTGCCGGACAGCGTCTTGTGATTGTAGACATTGGCCGCGATCGGCTCGATCCCCGGGCTCGCGCCACCGCAGATGATGGAAATGGAGGCGGTCGGCGCGATCGCCATCTTGTTCGAGAAGCGCTCCATGAAGCCGTATTCCGCGGCATCCGGGCAGGCGCCCCGCTCCTCCGCCAGCTCGCGGCTCGCGCGGTCGGCCTGCTCGCGGATGTGGCGGAACATCTTCTTGTTCCAGACCTTCGCGATCACGCTCTCGAAAGGCACGTTCTGCGCCTGCAGGAAGCTGTGGAAGCCCATCACGCCGAGGCCCACGGAACGCTCCCGCATCGCGCTGTACTTCGCCCGCGCCATGCTGTCCGGCGCGCGGTCGATGAAGTCCTGCAGCACGTTGTCCAGGAAGCGCATGACATCCGGGATGAAGCGCGGATCGTCCTTCCACTCGAACCAGGTTTCCAGGTTCAGGGAGGACAGGCAGCATACTGCCGTGCGCTCCCGCCCGTGCTGGTCCACCCCCGTCGGCAGCGTGATCTCCGAGCAGAGATTGGAGGTCTTCACCTCCAGCCCCGAAAGCTTGTGGTGCTCCGGCCGCGCACGGTTCACATGGTCGGAGAAGATCAGATAGGGCTCCCCCGTCTCGATCCGTGCCGTCAGGATGCGGATCCACAACGCCCGTGCCGGTACCTTGCGCACGATGGCGCCGTCCTTGGGCGAGATCAGCGGCCATTCCTCGTCGGCCTCGACCGCGCGCATGAAGGCGTCCGTCAACAGGATGCCATGATGCAGGTTCAGCGCCTTGCGGTTCGGGTCGCCGCCGGTCGGACGGCGGATCTCGATGAATTCCTCGACCTCCGGATGGCTGACCGGCAGATAGACGGCCGCCGAGCCGCGCCGCAGCGAGCCCTGCGAGATCGCCAGCGTCAGCGAATCCATCACCCGGATGAAGGGCACGACGCCCGAGGTCTTGCCGTTCTGCCCGACCTTCTCCCCGATGGAGCGCAGGTTCCCCCAATAGGACCCGATGCCGCCGCCCTTCGCCGCCAGCCAGACATTCTCGTTCCAGAGGCCGACGATCCCCTCCAGGCTGTCGGTTGCCTCATTCAGGAAACAGGAGATCGGCAGGCCGCGCGTCGTGCCGCCATTCGACAGCACCGGCGTGGCCGGCATGAACCACAGCCTGGAGATGTAGTCGTAGATCCGCTGCGCATGGTCGGCGTCATCGCCGAAGGCGCTCGCCACACGCGCGAAAAGATCCTGGTACGACTCGCCCGGCATCAGGTAGCGGTCGGAGAGCGTCGCCTTGCCGAAATCCGTCAGTAGCGCGTCCCGCGAGCGGTCCACCTGAACCTGGTGATGTCCCTCCAGCTGCACCGCACCGAGCACGGCCACATCCCCCTCAATCCCTCGGACCGGAGCATGCATGGCGGAATCCCTACACAAGATATTGGCTTCGAGGCGATAGTCTAACACCATATCGGGTAGGAGGTTCCAGAGATTCGTCGGCGGAGGAGAGCAAGGCGGAAGGCCAATGTTCCTTCTCCGTTCGCGCACCGAGGCGGCTGCCGGCGCAGCTCCGCCAGGACCGTGGCCATTCTGCAACAGTTCCGCCGCGGGGCTGCGCTTCGCTCCTGGAACCTTCGCCAAGGCGGATCACCCCGCGAGCCCTGCCCCGGCGGTCAGCACGCGCGTCTCGGCACCGGGCCGGTGGCGGGGCGCGCGTGCTGGCCGCCCGGGCAGGTCGCCGAACGGGCAGCCTGTGGCCTGACATACATAATGAAGAGGGCACCGGATGGGCCCAGGCGCCTCGGCATGACGTGGCGAATTCACGGTCCGCGCCGCGACGCACCGCGGATCGCGCCCTATGCTACCGCCCTGCCTGCGCCGCCGCCCGCCGACCAGACTCGTGACGCACCATGCGCTCGGCGCGACGCAGGCCCGGAACGTCGATCGAGGACCATATCCATGCGTCCGGGGTGCTTCCCGGGCCGGCGATCTGGTCCGGGGAGGCCACCATGGAACTGGAAGACCGCGTCGCCGCCCATTACAGCCGGGACAACCTGCTGGAAGCGATCCTGGAGGCCGTGCGCGCGGCCGGCGGGGATCCAGCTCGGCCAGCGGAGGAGATGCTGGCTGCGGTCGGGGAGTTCCACACGCGCGGCCGCGCCGCGACCGTCGAGCTTGGCCAGGCGCTGGCCCTGGCGCCCGGCGAAGCGGTGCTGGATGTCGGCAGCGGCATCGGCGGGCCGGCCCGGTATCTCGCGCGGGCACATGGCTGCCATATCACCGGCATCGACCTGACCGAAGCCTATTGCCGCACCGCCACCGCCCTCGCCGAGCGTCTCGGCCTCGCCGACCGGGTTGCGTACCGCCAGGGCTCCGCGCTGGCCATGCCCTTCGCCGATGCCGTCTTCGACGCCGCCTACACGCAGCATGTCGCGATGAACATCGCCGACAAGCCACGGCTTTATGCCGAGATCGCGCGGGTGCTGAAGCCCGGCGGACGCTTCGGCCTCTACGACCTGCTGCAGGGCCCGGGCGGCGCGCCACACTATCCGGTCCCCTGGGCCCGCGATGCCGGCACGAGCTTCCTCGTCACGCCCGAGGCGCTGCGCCCGATGCTCGAGACCACCGGCTTCGAGATCCTGTCCTGGCGCGATACCGCGCCGGAGGCGCGCGCCTGGCTGGCCGAGCTGCGCGAGCGTCATCAGCGCGGCGAGACCCTCGCCTCGCCGCTTCCTACCCTGCTGGGAGCGGACTTCCCCAGCATCGCCCGCAACCTCGCGCGCAACATCGAGGAGAGCCGCGTGGTACCGACCCAGGTGATCTGCCGACGGCGCTGACGCGAGGCCGCCCGCGACGCATGGGCCGTGCCTATTTCGTGGCTGCGGCGGCGCGGCTCCGCTCCGAGGTGCCACTGGCCCGCGTCCTCGCCGCCCTGTTCCGGCGCGTCGGCGATCCCTTATCCGATCCCGCGGCGCGCGAGGGCGCCGCCGTGCGCCGCTGCCTGGTGGGTGGCGCGGTTCGCAGTGCCTCGGGCCCCCGCCAGGCACGCACATCGGCCCAGATATCCCCGGGCTCCGGCCGCAGCGGCACGAAGCTGCGCTCCGGTACGGTCATGCGCGTGCCTGGCGGGCGCGTCTGTGCCGCAGCAGGCGACAGGACCGGCTGGCCCAGGACGCATGCAAGAAGAAAGACAAGCGCCGGCCGAGCGACGCCCCTGTGCCCATGCTCATCCGCTCGCATGGCAAGCCCCTGATTGCCCCTTGCCCCCTGTGTGGGTACCACAGGGGACCGATGCAAGCCCCGCCCGGCAGCGGGGCGTCCCGGCCGCGATTCAGCCGCCGGCCTCGCGAACCCCGCACCAGTCCGCGATGAAGGCGGCGATCGCCAAGGTGGTCTTCTTCAGATGCGCAAGGTCGGTGCGCTCGTCGAAGGCGTGCGCCCCTTCCCCCTTCGGACCGTAGCAGAGGCCCGGAATGCCGAAATAGAGGCCGTAGAAGCGCGTGTCGTTCACCGCGGTGGTGCGGCGCTCCTGCATCGGCGCACCGAACACCTGCGCATGGGCGGCGGCCAGCACCGCTTCGGCCTCGCTTCCCGGCTCCAGCACATAGCCGTCCGCCAGGAAGCCATGCCAGACCACCTCGGGCGGATTGTTCGCGAGGAAGGCGTCGGTGCGCGCCGCCGTGGCCACGGCCTGCTCCACGCCGCGACGTGCCTCCGCCACATCGGAGCCGGGCAGCAGCCCGATGCGGCAGTCCACCTCGCACCAGGCCGGCGTGCTGCTGGCCCAATCGCCGCCGCGGATGATGCCGGGATTGAACTTGATCGGATCGGGAACCTCCCGGTACCAGGGATGCGTCCGCGCCGCCTCGTTCAGCCGAGCGGTATGCGCCTGCAGAGCCTGAATCAGATGGTAGGCGGAGAGGATCGCATTGGTCCCGCTCTGTGCCACCGCAACATGCACCGGCACGCCGCGCACGCGCAGCCGGAACCACAGCGTGCCGGTGTGGCTGCGCGTGATGGTGCCACCCGTCGGTTCCGGGATCAGTGCGGCATCGGCGCGGTAGCCGCGCAGCAGCGTGGAGAGCGCGCCGTTGCCGGTGCTCTCCTCCTCCGTCACGGTCTGGATGTGCACATCGGCCGCGGGTGAGAGGCCGGCACTCCGCAGCGCGTCCATGGCGAAGACCATGGCGGCAACGCCGGACTTCATGTCGTGCGCGCCGCGGCCGTACATCCAGCCATCCCTGACGGTCGCAGCATAGGGCGGGTAGGTCCACATCTCTGCCGGGCCTTCGGGCACCACGTCGATATGCCCCTGCAGAATCAGGCTGCGGCCCTCTGGCGCCGCAGCGCGATGGGTCGCCACGACCTGCACGCTGCGCGCCGGATCGGCCTCCACCATCGGGCTCGCCTTTTCATGTGCCGGCAGCGGCACGTCGGCAAGGGTGAAGCGGTCCACGGCATAGCCGCGCTCGGCAAGCTGCCGCGCCATCCAATCCTGCAGGGGCGCCTCGTTGCCGCGGGTGGAGGGAAAGCGCACGAGATCCGCGAGGAAGGCGACCTCGCGCTCGAAATTCGCGTCCACAGCGGCGGCAAGCCGGGCGAGCAGGGCGGCATCAGGCATCGGGTGGCATTCCTCGGTCCAGGGGCGCGGCAGGCCGAGGCTCCTCCCGGCCCGCCACTGCCGTCAAGCGCACCGGCCCGGAATGCGCCGGCTGCGCGTGAATCGCCCTGATGCCGCCGCCCGGCAAGAGGGCCATGCATGACCCGGTCGTGCCGTGCCGCCTGGCGCGGCGGCTGTGGCCGAGCGGGCGCAGGCTCCGACGGCGCATGCGCCGATCGGTCTTCTGGCTGGCCATGCCCATCTTCTCGACCGCGACCATAGCGTCCGCTGGCAGCAAGGAGCCGCAGCGCGGTGTTCTGCGCGACGATGGCCGGCCTGAAGCGCAGCTCGCGGCCGCGGAGCCGGCCCGCGAGGTCGAGCGCGTCGTCGCACCGGACCGCACGCGGACGATGGCGGCGCCGTCGGACTGCGTCCTGCAGGTCGTGTCACATGCCGACATGCCTGCCACATCCGGTTGCGGCACAGTGCAGTGCATCCGCATGAGGCGGTCGCAACGCGATCTCCGATAGAGCGGCGAGAACAGTGCACGGCAACGGCGTCCAGGTCGGGATCACGCAATTCGTCGCACCTGTCAGGCGGCACGAGGCCCGCAGCATCGATGGAGACGCCGCGAAAGAACTGTCCGCAAACATGCATCACACCGAGCGTATCCATCACATGCCACACGAAGACGACGGCATACGGGTGGCAGGCTTCGTTTGCATGGAATAGTCTTTCCGCATCTGGATGATGGGATTTCCGTCTGCACGCCGCAGTCCCGCGAACGAAACTGTATGCGCTCCTGCCATTTTCGCGGCCGAAAGGAGACACATTTTTGCCTCTTTTCGGGCCACTTACGATGTTCCGCTTCAGATTGGTATGTAAAATACAATGCTTGCACTTGCTGGCCGCTTCGGATTAGTGCGCATGCGCCGGCGGCCCATGGTCGTCGCCGGCGTCGTGGAGAGGCCACAACAGGGGAGCACAGGATTGGACGTCAACATGCGTGAGGCTCACTCCGGCGTTGCCGCGGCCGAACATCCTCAATGAGCGCGGCAATGCCACGGGGACGGAAGGGCGAAGCGCTGCTGCCGCACCAACCCGGACCACCGGCGCGATCGCGACGCCGCTGCATGGAGTGACCGCTTAGCACAACGCCTCCGGTGCAGGATCCGCGCCGGAGTCATCCTGAAGAACATCCGAACACTCGTCCGGACGGCATGCGCGCTGCGCATGCGCCGCACGGGGAGATGGCAAGGGCAGGCCGATGGCCGGAGGGCCGCATCGCAACCACGGTGCGTCCGGGACGGCGCATGGCTGCGAATGCCCTGCCTCGCGCCTGGACTGACCGCACCGGGCTAGACCGCTGCACGACATGTCCCGCTGTGCCCCCGCACGGCGCCGATGCGTCATGCCGCAGATCAACAACTGCAACTTGGGGGACCAATACCAATGGCGACCAGCACCGAGACCGACAGCCCATTGCATGTGAGCTTCGACAACGGCTTCGGCCCCATCAGCAATGCGTGGAACACCGATACATCGGTCAATGGGGAAGTGAAGCTCACCGGCAACGCCGCCATGATGGAGTGGGCCAGCGGCCCGAGCGCCGGCCATGGCTACGGGACCTACACCGTCAACGCCAAATTCGACGGCACGGAGCCCGGCGCTGCCATCGTGTTCTGGCCGGGCGACGACAAGTGGCCGGGCCAGGAGATCGACATGGGCGAGCTGGCCCATGATGGTTCCGGCCGCCAGTACGGCGTCGTCCATTGGAACAATGGCGGCAAGGACGCCTTCGAGTACACGATCTTCGAGGGCGTGAAGACCGGCGTGTTCCACGACTACACCATGGTCTGGGAGCCGGGTCAGATCACCTTCAAGGTCGATGGCGTGGAGAAGGGCACCATCACCAACAACGTGCCGCGCGACCACGACGACGGCGGCATGAACAACACCATCGGCTTCCTGAACAACAACCCCGATACCTCCCTGACGGTACGGGACGTGCACTACACGCCGCTGGGTGGCGGCAGTGCCGGCAACGGCGGCCACGATGACGCCAATGACAACGGCAATGACAATGATACCGGCAATGACAACGGCGCGCCGGAGGTGACGCCGGATCCAACGCCGGCCCATCATGACGCGCCTTCCGCAGGCGGGCCCATCGACTGGAACGCGCTCGCCGCGCAGGTTCAGGCGAACTACGAGGCGACCGGACGGTGGGAGCTGCCTGCCACATCCACCGCGCAGGAGCAGCCCGCTCCCGAGCCGGAGCCGGAGCCCGCGCCCGCGCACGCCGCGGACGGCCCGGTGGACTGGAACGCGCTCGCCGCGCAGGTGATGGCGAACTACGAAGCCACGGGCAGCTGGCATCTGTGATCGGGGAGGTCCGGGCGGCGTGACATCGCCACGCAAGCCCGGACCGTCCAACCGACGGCGGTGCGGCGAGGCACTGGGCTGCCAGCCCACCGCTCGCGCCGGAGGCCAGGGCGTGACCGGGCCAGGCTGAACCGGTCACACCATGGAACCGAGGCAAGGAGCGCGATTGGCGCTCCACGCCGCGTGGAACATGGCCTCAAGCATCCGCGTCGCCGGCATGCATTGCGCACCGCGACGCGGCGAAGACAGCGGCACGGCTTGGACCGGCCGCTGGACGGCCGCACCGCGCCCGGCGGTGCGTCCAGAGCGGGCGCGACCCGGCGCCCTTGCACCCGGGGACTCCGCTCCGGGCCAACCCGCTGCACGGTCGATCCCGCCGCGCTCGGTGAGGATGCGGCATGCGGCGACCCGAAGATCACAACATTCAAGGGACCAATTTCATGGCAACCGAGACTGACACCGCGCTGTACGAGAGCTTCGACAGCGGCCACGGCACGCTCAACCACATCTGGGGTGGCGGCCAGATCGACCGGTCGACACCCGGCGAGGTGACGCTCAGCGGCACTGTTGGCATGATGGAGTTCCCCGGAGGCCAGGATGCCGGCCACGGCTATGGCACCTACACGGTCAATGCCAAGCTCGACGGAAACGGTCCGGGTCCCGCCATTCTGCTCTGGCCGGGCGATGACAACTGGCCGGGCCAGGAGATCGACATGGCCGAGGTCCTCAACGACGGCCGGCAGTATGGCACGGTGCACTGGGACGGCGGCGGCTGGGACGGCTATGAGAGCCGTATCTTCGATGGCGTCAACGGTGGCGAGTTCCACGACTACACCGTGGTCTGGGAGCCGGACCAGATCACCTTCAAGGTCGATGGCGTGGAGAAGGGTGTCATCACCGAGAACGTGCCGCGCGACTACGACCACGGCGGCATGAACAATGCCATCAGTCTCATGAACAACAGCCCCGATACCTCCCTGACGGTGCGGGATGTGAGCTACACGCCGCTGGGTGGCGATGCGCCTGACCAGACGGCCACGGGCGACACGGGCGACACCTCCGCTCCGGAGGACCAGGGCACCGGCAATGCCCCGCAGGAGGAGATTGCCGCCCCCGCGGGGGACGGCCCGGTGGACTGGGACGCGCTCGCCGCGCAGGTGATGGCGAACTACGAGGCAACGGGCAGCTGGTACATGTGAGCCCTGCGGGGAGAGGGGCTGCGGCCCCTCTCCCTCATCCTGACCCATTCATTCCGATATTCCGACGCGATCCGAGCCGCAGTTCCTCTCCGTCCTGCCCAGCGACACTTCCCAGCGCGTCGGGAGCGGGCTCGAGAACCGCTTTCACCTCGGGCTTCGACCTCTCGTTTTCGAAGACGGCGTCGCTGTTGGCGATGTAGGTCCGGACTGCCTCGAAGGCTGCGCTCTCGCACAGGTGCCTCAGGTCGCTCATGGGCAGCTTGCCCGCCCTGCCAAGGTTGACGGCACGCGGAAGGGCGATGCAGGCGGTCACGTCGCGTCTCTCGCCTTGCGATCAGCATCAAGAAGCCACTACGGCGAGCGCAATGGCGAAGTTGGCCGCGAGCTTGTCCTGGCGGGTTGCGATGCGGGCAAGATCTTCCCCCTTCAAATCCGCCGTTCAAACACCGCGGTCAGCCAGTCGATGAACACCCGCACGCGCGGCGATAGCTGCCGGCTCCGGGGGTAGAGGACGGAAACCGGCGTGGCCGATGGCGGAAAGTCGGGCAACACCTCGATCATCCGGCCCGATCGTAAATCCGCTTCGGCACGCCACCGGGGGGCCTGAATCAGCCCCATGCCAAGCTGGCCGGCCGTGTAGTAGCTGTCAGCCCCGGTAACAGCCATGGTCGACGGCAGGGTGATCTTCGACAGCTTGCCGTCGATGGTGAACTCAAGCGGGAGCACGCCGCCGGCCGCGGAGGAGTGAAACCCAACCATGCAATGGCCGTGCTGCAACTCGTTCGGGTGGGCAGGCATTCCGTGCGCCTCGATGTAGCCAGGCGAGGCCATGGTCGCTTCATCCAGCAGGGCGAGGCGACGGGCGATCATGTCACTGTCCTGGAGCGCTCCGACCCGAAGTACGCAATCCACGCCCTCGCGGATCAGGTCAACGAAGCGATCCCCGTCGCTCATCCGCATTTCCAGATCAGGATAGGTGCGGAAGAACTCCGGCAGGCGCGGCAGCACCCAGTGGCGCGCGAGCGTACCTTGCATGTCCACGCGCAGCAGGCCCTTGGGCTTTGCTCCGCTGAACGCGGCTTCGGCATCCTCGACCTCGGCAAGGATGCGCAGGCAGCGCTGATAGTATGCTTCGCCGTCCAGCGTCGGTGTGATGTGGCGGGTCGTGCGCTGCAGAAGCCTGACGCCTAGCCGGTTCTCAAGCTGCTTCACCACGTCGCTGAGCGTCGATCGCGGCAGGCCCAGGTCCTCTGCTGCGAGGGTGAAGCTGCGCCGTTCTGTAACTCGGGTGAAAACCCGCATGGCGTCGAACCTGTCCATTTGTCGGCCTTTTCGGACAGTGATGCCGAATATTGGGCCATTATCCGCCACTTCGGAAGTGCCATGCTTCCATCCGCATCAATCGCGCACACGCGCAAAGCGAATGGAGCAAGCGTCATGGCATCTACAAGTCGGGTTGCGATCGTCACCGGAGCCTCACGTGGAATCGGTGCCGCCATAGCCGAACGCCTCGCCCAAGACGGTCTGACCGTCGTGGTGAACTATTCCGGCAGCCGGCAGGCCGCCGAACAGCTCGTCGAGAAAATCGAGGCGGCCGGTGGCAAGGCGCTGACGGCTCAGGCCGATGTGAGCAAGGCCGAGGAAGTCCAACGGATGTTCGACGCGGCGGAGACTGCCTTCGGCGGCGTCGATGTGCTCATCAACAACGCTGGCATCATGCGACTGGCCCCTATGAGCGAAGCCAGCGACGAGTTGGTGGACAGCCAGATCGCGACCAACCTGAAAGGCACCATCTACACGCTGCGCGAGGCAGCGCGCCGGCTCCGCGACGGCGGGCGCATCATCAATCTGTCCTCCAGCGTCGTCGGCCTCTCCCTGCCGAGCTACGGCCCTTACATCGCCACCAAGGCGGCGGTCGAAGGGCTGACGCGCGTGCTTGCCAACGAGCTTCGCGGGCGGAACATCACGGTCAACGCAGTCGCGCCAGGGCCGACCGCGACGGCCCTCTTTCTCGACGGCAAATCCGCCGAGCTCGTGGACCGTATGGCCAAGATGAACCCCCTGGAGCGCCTTGGCACTCCGGAGGACATTGCCGGCGCGGTCGCCTTCCTCGCCGGCCCCGAGGGTGGATGGATCAACGGCCAGGTGCTGCGTGCCAACGGCGGCATGATCTAGGCCGCCGAGCCGGCACGAACCACAGAGCGACCAACCTCCCGTCAAGGGACCAATCATCATGCCAGGCGAGAACAGAACGGTTCTCATCAGCGGCGGCACGAAAGGTGTCGGCAGAGCGGTGGCCGAGCATCTGGCGGCCCTCGGCTATAACCTCGTCCTCAGCTACTCGTCCGACGACGCAGCGGCCGAGGAAACGCGTGCCGCAATCGCCACCAGAAGCCGCGAATGCCTCATCGTCAAAGGAGACACCCGGCACCGCGCCAGCGTCGAGGCTTTGTTCGCGGCGGCCAAAGATCACTTCGGGCCGATCTACGCCGTCATTGCCAACGCCGGTGTAGAGAACGTCGAAGCTCCCTTTGCGGATATGGCCGAAGACGAACTGGACCGAGTTGTCGATATCAACTTCAAAGGCACGTTCTTCACCCTGCAACAAGCCGCCCGAACGGTTGTCAATGGTGGCCGCGTCATCGCGACGGCTTCGACAATCGCCAGCTATCCGCCCGCCGGCTCGGGGGCTTACGCGGCGACAAAAGCGGCGGTGCGCCTGATGATCGAGGTGTTGTCACTAGAACTGGGTCCTCGCGGAATCACCGTCAACTCTCTCGACCCCGGCCCCGTCGAGGGTGCGGGAATATTCACGCGCATGACGAATGAAGTCCGAGAGTCGTTTTATCAGCAATCACCCATGGGGCGGGTGCCGCGGCCTTCGGACCTTGTAGGAGCCGTGACCTTCCTTCTGTCCAATGAAGCCGCCATGGTGAGCGGGCATCACCTCGCTGTGACCGGAGGCTTTAGAATTTAAGGGGCGCGGTCTTGCACGGTGCAAGACTTCCACGGGCGGCGCTGTCGATGACGATTGCCGCCCCACATCGCGGCACGTCGTCTCTCCGTCAACGATAAGACGCTCGCATCCATTGCGGTCCAAGCCCCACCTGGATGCGGTCGACACTCCTTTCCATCGCAGATCCAGCAGCAGTCTGGACAGCATCCGGTAGGTGATGCTGCGGCGCTATCCGACAACGCCTAGTCAGGCCGGAACATCGACCCTGAACCGCAGCCGGGAGCTACGAACCATGTATGCCGAAAACTGAAGTACCGTCAGGCGCTGAAACGCTGACGGTACTCTTCTCCGATGCTGGGCTGCACGCGACGAACATCGCCGGATTGATTGCCATCAAGTCAGCAGCTGCGTCCGCTTCCATAAAGCAACTAAAGTCAACGACCTATCAAGCCCGAGCCTTCAATTGATGATGCGCTTTGGACAACGATCTATGCCGCCCGCAAATCCTTGTACCTTACGTGAATTTCCACGCCAGAGCCGCCGATACCCCTACTCCCACTCGATCGTGCCCGGCGGCTTCGAAGTGATGTCGTAGGTGACGCGGTTGACGCCACGCACCTCGTTGACGATGCGGTTCGCCACACGCGTCAGGAAGCCCATGTCGAAGGGATAGACATCCGCCGTCATGCCGTCGGTGCTGGTCACCGCACGCAGCGCGCAGGCCTGGTCATAGGTGCGGCTATCGCCCATCACGCCGACGCTGCGCACCGGCAGCAGCACCGCGAAGGCCTGCCAGATCGCCTCGTAAAGGCCGGCGGCGCGGATCTCCTCGAGGTAGATGGCGTCCACCTTGCGCAGCAGGTCGGCCTTCTCGCGCGTCACCTCGCCGGGAATGCGGATGGCGAGGCCAGGTCCCGGGAAGGGATGCCGGCCGACGATCGTCTCCGGCAGGCCGAGCTCGCGCCCCAGCGCGCGCACCTCGTCCTTGAACAGCTCGCGCAGCGGCTCGACCAGCGCCATGCGCATATGTGCCGGCAGGCCGCCGACATTGTGGTGCGACTTGATGGTGACGGAGGGCCCGCCGGTGGCGGAGACGCTCTCGATCACGTCCGGATAGAGCGTCCCCTGTGCCAGGAAATCGGCGCCGCCGAGCTTTGCCTGCTCCTCCTCGAACACCTCAATGAAGAGCCGGCCGATGGTCTTTCGCTTCTGCTCCGGGTCGGTCACGCCCGAGAGCTGGCCGAGGAACAGATCGCTCGCGTCGCGATGCACCAGGCGGATGTTGAAGCGGTCGCGGAAGGTACGAACCACCTCCTCCGCCTCGCCCGCCCGCATCAGTCCGTGGTCGACAAAGATGCAGGTGAGCTGCTCGCCCACTGCCTCGTGGATCAGCACCGCAGCCACGCTGGAGTCGACGCCGCCGGACAGGCCGCAGATCACCCGCCCCTGCCCTACCCGGTCGCGGATGCGTGCCACCGCCTCAGTCCGGAAGCCGGCCATGGTCCAGTCGCCGCGACAGCCCGCGACCTTCAGCGCGAAGTTCCGCAGCAGCGCCGTTCCGTGGGGCGTGTGCACCACCTCGGGGTGGAACTGCACGCCGTAGAAGCGGCGCGTATCGTCGGCGATGGCGGCGAAGGGCGCGCCCTCGCTGACGGCAATCACGCGGAAGCCTGGCGGCAGGGCGGTCACGCGGTCGCCATGGCTCATCCACACCTGCTCGCGCGCGCCCTTCTCCCACACGCCTTCGGTCAGAGCGGAGCTGGCGGTGACCTCCACGAAGGCACGGCCGAACTCCCGGTGGTCGCTCCCCTCCACCTGCCCGCCGAGTTGCGCGCACATGGTCTGCTGGCCGTAGCAGATGCCGAGCACGGGCAGGCCCATGCCGAACACCGCCTCGGGCGCCCGCGGGCTCTCGCCTTCGGTCACGCTGGCGGGCCCGCCCGAGAGAATGACACCGCGGGGGGCGAAGGCACGAATCCGCTCCTCGGACACGGTGTAGGGCCAGATCTCGCAATACACGCCGGCCTCGCGCAGGCGGCGGGCGATCAGCTGTGTCACCTGGCTGCCGAAGTCCAGGATGAGGATGCGGTCGTGCTGCGGAGGGGCGGCGGCGTTCATGGCGCGTTCCAGCATGAAAGGCCGCGCCGCCGCAAGCCTGTCGGCCGGGCCCGCGGACCTCGCCGAACCTGCCGGTCGGCTCCCGAACCGAGCGCGAGCGCGCCGCAGGCCTGCATTGCTACCTGCCCGGCTGTCGTATCCTGCCAAAGGATGTCCGCCCGACTGTCGCCAGGGCGGAGCCCGTGCCCGGCGGTCCATCGGCCGGATCGCGGCCCGGCCCGGAGGGCAGAGCGCCGGCCCGCCTCGCCCCTACCCCTCCTTCGCCGGCGCCGTCGCCGCAAGCAGCGTATCGATCGGGTCCCAGGCGAAGGCCAGCTGCTCCAGCACCTGGCCGGCGAAGCGGATGGTCTCGCGCGCCACCGGCCGGCCGCCCAGACGCTGGTAGAACCAGCGGGTCGGGTTCGCCTCCAGCACCCACAGCATGGCGGACCGGCAGCCTACGGCGGCCAGATGCGCCGCCATCGCCCGCATCAGCCGCCGCCCAACGCCGCGGTCGCGATAATCGTCCAGCACATAGAGCGTCTCGACCTCCCCCTGGGCGATCCCGGCGCGCCGCGCCCGGCCGCCGGAGGCGAAGCCCACCACCACGCCCCCCTCTCGGCCCTCCATCCCCGGCGGGGCGTCGGGGCCGGTCGCGACAGCGACGAAGACCGCATGCCCGTTGCGCCGGTCGGCAATGGCCTGCTCGTAGCCCGCGGCATGGCGCAGGACGGAGAGGTTGGCCAGGTAGTGGTCCGGCAACACCCCGGCATAGGTGCTGCGCCAGGTGGTGACATGAACGGCGCCGATGGCGGCAGCATCGGAAGGCCGGGCACGGCGGATGGCGATCATACGCGCTGCCCTCCTCTCTCTCTCGGGCTCAGGTGCGGCGCTGCAGCACGGCAGCGAAGAAGCCGTCCGTGCCGTGCCGGGCGGGGCTCAGCAGAAGAAACGGACCCTCCACCGGCGGCGGGCCCGTCAGGGCGGCCAGCGTCCATGCCTCCGCCAGGGGCAGAGGCGCGAAGTCCGGCCGCTGGGCGAGGAAGCCATCCACCTGGCTTTCATCCTCTTCGGGCAGCAGAGAACAAGTAGCGTAGACCAAGCGCCCACCTGGCCGCACGAGATCCGCGGACATGAATAGAATTTCACGCTGCTTTGTGAGCATCTCTCGAAGATCTGCCTCGCTCGTGCGGATCCGCGCATCCGGGTTGCGCCGCCAGGTCCCGCTGCCGCTGCACGGGGCATCCACCAGGACGCGATCGAACTGTCCGGCGCGGCGCTTGGCCCATTTGTCGCCGGGCATCAGCAGGTGCCGCTCGGCATTGTCCACCCCGGCGCGGCGCAGCCGGCGTGCGGCGCCCTCAAGCCGCGGAGCGGAGACGTCGCAGGCGGTGATCCGCCCGCGATTCGCCATGGCAGCCGCCATCGCCAGCGTCTTGCCGCCCGCACCGGCACAGAAATCGCACACGCGCAGCCCCGGCCGGGCATCGGCCAGCAGGGCGACCAGCTGGCTGCCCTCGTCCTGCACCTCGATCAGCCCGTCCTGGAAGGCGCGGGTGCCGGTGACGGGGCGACGGCCGGGAAGCCGCAGCCCCCAGGGGGAGAGGCAGGTGGGCTCGGCGAGGATGTCCTCCGATGCCAACGCGGCCGCCGCATCCTCCCGCGTCGACTTCAGCACATTGACGCGGAGGTCGAGCGGCGCCGGCTGCTCCATCGCGGCAGCCTCCTCGGCGAGGCGGGAACCGAAACGCTCGGCGAGGCCCGGCAGCGCCCAGTCGGGCAGGTTCAGCCGCACGCCCTGCGGCATCTCCGGATGCAGCAGCGCCTGGCCCGCGAGAGCGCGCAGCACCCCCTGTTCCTCCGGGGAGAGAGGTTCGGCGCCGTAGCGCCCGCCGCAGAAAGCCCCGCCCACGGCGGAGAGCGCGGCACCTTCGACCAGCAGCATCTGTGCCGCTGCCAGCAGCCGCGGTGTCGGCCGCGCACCCAGCCGTGCCAGCCACCAGTCGAGGCGCAGGCGCTGCCGCACCACCCCCCAGGCACGCTCCGACACCGCGCGCCGGTCACCGGCGCCGATGAAGCGGCGGGCCCGAAAGAAGTCATGCGCGATGGCATCGGCGGGCCGGCGTGGCTCTGCCTCCAGCGCCGCCAGCAGATCGATCGCGGCGGCCAGGCGCGCGGCAGGCGTCACCTCAGCCTCGCCGGCAGTTCGGCGAGCGCCGGCAGCGGCACTGCCAGCGTATCCAGCCAGTATTCCACCGGCTGGCCGCCACGGTTCAGCCAGTGCACGCGGAAGCCGAAGCGCGCCGCGCCATAGGCATCCCAGGCATTGGACGAGACGAAGGCGATCTCGTGCGGCTGGCAGCGGAAGCGCGCCGTCACCAGGGCATAGACGGCCGGGTGCGGCTTGTAGCGGCGCAGCGGGTCCACGCTCAGCACCTCGTCGAGCAGCGGCGCCAGGCCCGCCGCCGCAACCGCATCGGCCAGCATGCCGGGTTCGCCGTTCGAGAGGATGGCCGTGGCGAGGCCAGCCTCGCGCAGCGCGGCGAGCGCCGGCGCCGCGTCCGGGAAGGCCTCCAGGCGCCGGTAGGCCGAGAGCAGCATCGCATGCAGCGTCGGATCGGCGACGCCATGCACTGCCAGCGCGTGCCCCAGCGCCCGGTCGGTGAGCGACCAGAAATCCTCGTAGGTGCCGGCCTGCGACAGGATCCAGGAATATTCGAGCTGCTTCGCCCGCCAGAGTGCCGAGACGCCAGCGGCCCGCTCGCCCAGATGCGCGGCATGCCGCCCGACCGCCGCATGCACGTCCAGCAGCGTGCCATAAGCGTCGAAGACGGCGGCGCGAATTGCGGCCATGGCGCTCCTCACCTCCTGGGCCCGGAACAGGCTAGCCCGCGGCGCGATCCAGCCGGAAGCGATGATCCGCCCACACAACCGCCGCGGCCACCCCCTGGCCGAGCCGCGTCGCCTGCCGCACACTGACGCCGCAACCGAAGCGAGGCGGAGGAAACTGCCATGCGCAATCCCATGGAACTGACCGGACGGACGGTCATCGTCACCGGCGCCGGCCAGGGCATCGGCCGGGCGATCAGCGAACTGGCACTCGATCTCGGCGGCAATGTGGTGCTGGTGGAGCGCAATCCTGACACGCTCGCAGCCGCCGCCGCCGCCATGGACCAGGACCGCATCCTGCCGGTGCAGGGCAATGTGGCGGAGGAAGGCTTCTCCGAGAGTTGCGTCGCCCAGGCGGTGGAGCGCTTCGGCGCCGTCCATGGCCTGGTGAACAATGCCGGCATCACGCGGCCCGCCATGTTCGAGAAGATGACGATGCAGCAGTGGCAGGCGGTGATCGATGTGAACCTGACCGGCTGCTACCTGATGCTTCAGGCGGTCGGACGGCACATGCTGGCCCGCGCGCGCGCCGACCTGCCGCAGCCCGTCGGCACCACCGGCGCGATCGTCAACATCTCCTCCACCGCGGGCAAGCGCGGCTCGATCGGCCAGGTGAACTATTCGGCGGCGAAGGCGGGGCTGTTCGGCATGACCATGACCGCGGCGCGGGAATGGGCGAAATACGGCATCCGCTGCAACTCCGTGGGCTTCGGCACGGTGGTCACGCCGATGACCGAGACCATCCGCAGCGAGCGCTTCGCCGCCCAGACCCTCGCCCGCATCCCGATGGGCCGTTACGCCGAGCCGCGGGAAGTGGCGCCGCTGATCTGCTTCCTGCTCTCGAATGCCGCCGTGTACATCACGGGAGAGAACATGACGGTCAGCGGCGGGTCGCATATGCAGCCCTGAGCGACCGGGAAGGGGCCGGAGCCTCGGTCCGGGCAGAAGGGTGCCGCGCCTCTGACGGAAACGTCCGGGGCGCGAGACGCCTGTGCCGGGACCCGAGGAGATTTCGCGGCCCAGCGCGTCAGCCTCCGGGGAAATGATCGGGGCGCGCCAGATGCCGCTGCCGCCGCCCGCGGCGATGTCGCCACCAGTCGAGCACGGGGCCAAGCAGCAGCAGCGGTGCGGCCGCCAGGGTCGCCAGCGCGAAGATGGCCGACCAGACCCGCGCCCCGATGACGAAGCAGAGGATGGTGATGGCCACCAGCCCGCCCTCCAGCGCCGCCGCGCCGGCGACGGAGGCGAGCAGGCGTCGGTGCCGCGGGCCGAGCCATTCCATCGGCTCGGTCGCGTCGGTCCGCGGAACGCCATCCCGCCCCACCTCGTAGAGGCGCGCAGGGTCCACGGCGAAGGGCCGGTCAGATGGGTCCTCTCTGGTCACGACCCGGAAAGCGAGCGGAGCCCTGCCGAGGCGTCCGTGCAGGAATGCGGCGCGGTCCGCTCAGCGCCGGATGACGACGAAGCGGGCGACGCCCGGGGCCCCGCCCGGGGCCCCCTGGCCGCGCATCCGCCGCACCCGCCACCAGAGCGAGCCGAAGGCAATCAGTCCTGCAACGACCGCCACCGGCAGCAGCAGGCCGATGAACACCACCGCCAGCGCCACCAGCAGGAAGCCGCCCGCCAGCATCGTCATGAGCAGCGCCACACCGCCGACACGCGCCAGCGCCCGGTCGAGCCAAGTCGCCTGGCGCGGAGCCGGACCGCGGAACTCCCCTTCCGGGGTCATGTCCAGGATGGGCGGCGGAGCCGCCGGTCGCCGGGTATGATCCATGGGAGGGATGTTGCCTTGCGGGCCGCCGGGTTCAAGCCCGAAGCGCCGCCATTCCAGGGACGGGACGCGCCGCCTCCCCGGCCGGGGGCCGCGATCGTCACCCGTGGACCTTCGCGGAAAGGGCCCGTCCGGCCCCCTGCGGCCAGCGCCTCCTGGCGCGCCGTCGAGGACCGAGGGACGGCAGGCTGGTCAGCCCCTGCCGCCATCGGCGTCATTGCGCGCGAGGAATGCCGGAGACCCGTTCCGCCTCCCGCCGCATCGTGTCCAGATGGTGGAAGATGTCGGCTGTCGGGCGCTGGGTGAAGTCGCCCGCATGCTCCGCCACCAGATGCTGGCGCAGGTCGGCCGGCAGGGCGTCGCGCAGGCGATGCAGCAGCGGCGCCGGCGCCACCAGATAGAGGCCCGAGAGCTCTCGCCGGCGGAAGGACTGAGTCAGGTCCTCCACCAGCGCGTGCATCAGGTCGCGCTGGACATGGCCCTTGGGCGTGGCCTCGGCGCTCTCGGTTTCCGCCCCGCTGCGCCGGGTCGCACCGGCCGAGGCGAAGACGCGGCCGGGCCGGTCCTCGCCGAGATCCGCGCTGGTCATGCGCGCCTCGGGCGAATCCCATTCGCGCAGCACGTCATAGCCGGGGCTGCCGACGCGCTGAACATAGGCCCGGGCGCGGCTGGCATTGGCCACCACGAACCAGCGGTGCGGGCCGGGTTCTGCCGGTGACGGGCTCGGGGCGTTCGCCATGGTCTTCTCCTTGCCTCCGGGCCGGGGAGAACGCCCTGGCGCCCGGATTCGTTCAGCGGCCGGGCCAACCGATTCATCATCCGGACGTCCGGTGGCCCCTGCCGAAGCGCGGCATGATGGCCCCTCCCCGGCCAGGCCGACGGAGCGGCACGGGCCGTCGCGGCGCTATTCCGGACGCACCACGAGGGTGGTGCCATCCACGCCCTCGACCCGCACGCGGGTCTGGCCCTCCGGCACCCGCAGGTCGCGCGGCAGGCGGGCGGGCCATTCGGAATCGCCGATCCGCACGCGCAGGACAGGCCCTTCCACCGGCAGCAGCAGGCCGGAGCGTCCGACGAGGCCCGCTTCCGGCGCGTTCACCCGCCGCTGCGTGGAGCGCGCCCGCCGCAGCCTCAGCGAGAGGGCGATCCCGGCCGCGAGCAGCAGCACGAAGACCGCGACCGTCACGGTGAAGTCGGGCACCGCCGCCAGCACCACCGCGCCGGTGCCGATCGCCGCCAGCCCGACCCAGACCAGGAACACACCGGGCAGGGCGAGTTCCGCCATCAGCAGCACCAGGCCGAGCAGGATCCAGATCAGCCCTGGTTCCACGGTCCGCCCTCCGGTCGGGCAGGCGGCGGCGGGGGAGAGGGCCGCAGCAGTTCCAGCGCCCCGGCGACGCTCCCTGCCAGCCCCGCCGCTTCCATCGGCACCACCACGAGCTTGTTCGCGGGATTGGTGCCCAGCGCCTCGAACGCCTTCACGTAGCGGTCGGAGATGAAGTAGCGCAGCGCCGCCTCCCCCGCACCGGTGGCGGCCTCGGCCACCATGCGCGTCGCCGACGCTTCGGCCTGCGCCAGGCGCTCGCGCGCCTCGGCGTCGCGGAAGGCGGATTCGCGGCGGCCCTCGGCGGCAAGGATCAGCGCGGCCTTCTCGCCCTCCGCCCGCAGCAGCGTGGCCCGGCGCTCTCGCTCGGCCGTCATCTGCAGGTTCATGGCGCGGACCAGGTTCTCCGGCGGCTCGACCTTGCGCAGTTCCACGCGGGAGACCTTGACGCCCCAGGGATCGGTCGCGCCGTCCAGGATGGTCAGCAGCGACGAGTTGATGCGCTCGCGGCCCGAGAGCGTGGAGTCGAGGTCCATTTCGCCGATCACGCTGCGGATGTTGGTCATGGTCAGGGCTGTCAGCGCCTGCTCCAGGTTCTGCACCTGATAGGCGGCGCGGGCGGGGTCCATCACGCGATAGTATACGATTCCATCCACGGCGACCGAGGCATTGTCGCGGGTGATCACCGACTGCTCCGGGATGTCGAGCACCACCTCCTGCACGTTCAGCCGGCGCCCGACCTGGTCGATGAAGGGGATGATCACGTTCAGCCCGGGCTGCAGCAGGCGGGTGAAGGCGCCGAAGCGCTCCACCGTCCAGACCTCGCCCTGGGGAACGGTACGGATGCCGCGCGCGACGGTGACCACCGCGAGGACGAGCACGACGGCAAGGACGATCTCGAGGCCGGACATCGGGGTCTCCACGGAATCGGAACGAGCATAACCCCGCCGCGCGCGGCGCGGGAGGGCGGCTTCCCGCCCGGCGCCCCAGCCTGTAGGCAGGGCTCAGCGATCCGGGAGGAGAACAGGCATGCCGGAACAGCAGGCGATGCTGACCGTGCCACTGGACGGGACGAGGGTGGCAATCACCGCCGGCGCGGCGGGCATCGGCCGGGCGATGGCGGACGGCTTCGCGGCCTGCGGCGCGAAGGTCTTCCTCTGCGACCTGGACAGGGAGGCGCTGTCGGCCTGCCCGTATCCCTCCATGCAGGCGGACATGGAGACGGTAGAGGGGTGCGAAGGCTTCGTCGATGCGGCGGTGGCGCATCTCGGCGGGCTCGACGTGCTGGTGAACAACGCCGGCATCGCCGGCCCCACGGCGCGGGTCGAGGATGTCACGCCCGAGGCGCTGTCCCGCACGCTGAAGATCGACCTCGAAGCCATGTTCCACTGCGCCCGCCGGGCGGTGCCGGCGCTGCGCGCGGCGGGCGGCGGAAGCATCGTGAACCTTTCCTCCGCCGCCGGGCGCTTCGGCTTCCCGCTCCGCAGCCCCTATGCCGCGGCGAAATGGGGCGTGGTGGGGTTCACCAAGAGCCTGGCGATCGAACTCGGCCCGGACCGCATCCGCGTGAACGCCATCCTGCCCGGCCTGGTCGCCGGCGACCGCATCCGTCGCGTGCTGGAGGCGAAGGCGCAGGCGAATGGCCGCAGCTTCGCGGAGCAGGAAGCGGAGGCGCTGCGCGCCGTCTCGCTACGCTGCTACGTGACGCCGGAAGACATCACCAACATGGCGCTCTACCTCTGCAGCCCCTTCGGCGCCACGATCAGTGGCCAGGCGCTGGCAGTGGATGGCGACATGCAGTCGCTGATGTAGAGGAGGGATGATGCGCCCCCTGGAAAGCTTCGACGCGCTCTCGGTCGGGCAGGAATTCGAGTTCGGCTCCATCGTGATGACGGAGGCCGAGATCCTGGACTTCGCCCGCCGCTTCGACCCGCAGCCCTTCCACATCGACCCCGAAGTGGCGAAGGGCACGATCTTCGGCGGGCTGATCGCCAGCGGGCTGCACACCCAGGCCGCCATCTTCGGCCACATCATCCGCACCGGCTGGATCGAGAAGGTCTCGCTGGGCGGCACCGAGCAGACCGTGCGCTGGCTGGTGCCGGTGCGGCCAGGCGACGAGATCGCGCTCACCGCCCGGGTCGAGGCGCTG
>Ga0180217_1001117_pt1 | contig 31942 bp, 21 predicted proteins | sample eDN3rd37CBELigOP_FD_128521 | JGI IMG/M metagenome (GOLD analysis project Ga0180217, IMG submission 128521) | Enriched Organic Plus compost microbial communities from Emeryville, California, USA - eDNA 3rd pass 37_C BE-Lig OP (version 2) (version 2) ... | reverse complement strand
GGCGCCCGACGACGGCAACATGAGCGTGCTGGCGAGGCTCGGCACGCCGGAGCAGAAGGAAAAATGGCTGCGGCCTATCGTGGAAGGCCGGGCGCGCTCGTCGGTAGCGATGACCGAGCCCGCGCCCGGTGGCGGCTCCGATCCGGCGATGATCCGCACCCGCGCCGAGAAGCGGGGCGACCGCTGGGTCGTCCACGGCCGCAAGTGGTTCATCACAGGCGCCGCGGCGGCCTCGCATTTCATCCTCGCGGCGCGCACGTCGGATGATCCCCGCAAGGGCATCACGACCTTCCTCTATCACAAGGACCAGCCCGGTTGGCGCATCGTCCGCCGCATTCCGATCATGGGCCCGGAGGAGCACGGCGGCCATTGCGAGCTGGAGTTCGACGGTTTGGAGGTTGCCGACGAGGATGTGTTCGGCGGCGTCGGCAATGGTCTGCGCGTCCTTCAAACGCGGCTTGGACCCGCGCGGCTGACCCATTGCATGCGCTGGCTCGGCTGGTCGAAGCGCTGCATGGAGATCGCGCAGGATTATGTGAACAATCGCGAGGGCTTCGGCATCAGGCTCGCCGACCGCGAAAGTGTGCAGATCAAGCTCGGCGAGGTGGCGCACAACATCCAGATCGGCCGGTTGCTTACGATGCATGCGGCCTGGACGCTCGATCGCGGCGGCAAGGCGCGCAAGGAGGTGTCCATGGCCAAGGTCCATGTGGCAAACACGCTGCATCAGGCCGCCGATGTCGGCATCCAGCTCAATGGCGCGCGCGGCTATTCCAAGGATACGGTGCTGGAATGGATCTATCGCGCGGCCCGCGCCGCGCGGCTCGTCGATGGCGCGGACGAGGTTCACAAGATGGTGCTGGCGCGCTTCCTGCGGGAACAGGGCTCGGATTTTTGGCAATGGGAGAGTGCCGCTGGCGCTGACCATGGCTCCGGACGATAGGACCATCCTTCCGCCGCGGTGGACGGGGGTAAAATGAACCAACAGAGTGCTGCGCTTCGACGCGTTTATTGCTTTTTGCTTTAGGCTGCGACGGAGTCCTGCAAGTCGAACCTGCTTTGACCTACACCATGCGTGAAACTGTATCCGAAGGAGGTCGGGATGCCGGGTTTGAAGGTCGTGTTCGCGGGTCTGCTATGCCTTGCGGCAGCGTTGGGTTCTGACGTCGGCCATGCAACGGATTGGCCGCAGAAGCCGGTCCGGATCATCGTGCCGTTCCCGGCCGGAGGCAGCGCCGACGGTCAGGCGCGAATTGTGGCCCAGCGTTTCGGGAAAACCTTCGGACAACAATTCGTAGTGGAGAACCGCGTGGGTGCGGGCGGGGCGCTCGCCGTCGAGGCGGTCGTCCGCGCGCCGGCCGATGGATATACGTTGCTGTGGGGGATTCAGCCGCAGATCGTCGTGCTTCCGGCCATGATGGATGTCCGCTACGATTCACAGAAGGATCTCGTTCCGATCAGCGTCCTCGGCACGAATCCCTTCGTCCTCGTCATCAACAGCAAGCTCCCGGTGAAATCCTTGAAGGATTTCGTCTCCTACGTTCAGGGCTTGGACAAGCCGCTGCCATACGGAACAAGCGGGGTCGGCAGCATCGCTCATCTCTCCATGGCGCTCTTTGCCGAACGTGCGAAGCTCAATGCGATCGCGGTGCATTACAAGGGCAACGCACCGGCGCTGTCCGATGTCCTCGCAGGGCATATTCCGGCCATGTTCGCCACATTGGCTGATGCTTTGTCGCAAGCTCAGAGTCTCGATCTCCGGATCGTCGCCGTGACAGGCCAGACGCGAGCCGGTCAGCTTCCGGATGTCCCCACCATCGCCGAATCAGGCTATCCCGACTTCAGTGTCGTGACCTGGAACGGGCTGATGGCGCCGGCGGGCACTCCGGCGGTGATCGTCGATAAGATCGCCGGCGAGTTGGCCCAAGCCGTGAAGGACCCGGACTTTGCCGCCCGGGTGACGAAGTTCGGAGTTGACCCGCTCGGCAACAGTCCGAGGGCCTTTGCCGAGTTGATCGCGGCGGAGCTTCCCCTGTGGAAGAAGGCGGTCGGTATCGCCGGGGTCAATCTCAAGGAAAAATGACCCGTCGCCGGGCAGCCGGGCTGTCCCTGCTGGGGACGGCCTTTCTTGCCGTTTCGGAGCAGAGACTGGGTGTCCTGGGAATGTCGCAATTTCCAGCCACGATCAAATCGCATGTCTGAATGGGTTTCTGACCTGCGGCAGATGTGGGTCGGCCATGCGCCCGCTGTGGGCGGCACGCCGAATCGGCTTCCTTTTCAACCGGTTGGCATTGCCGGAGCGGACATCCGAGGATATGTCTGACAACGAGGAGTGCCGCGCTTGGCGGTGCAACCGGGGATGGGCACACTGCCGCCGGGAGGCGGCCTGCCATGGCGCTCAATCGCATCACGCTCGATGACAAATACGACCTGACCAAGAGTCGGGTGTTCGTCACCGGCTATCAGGCCCTGGTGCGCCTGACTCTGATGCAGAGCGAGCGCGACCGGCGGGCCGGTCTCAACACGGCCGGCTACATCTCCGGCTACCGGGGGTCCCCGCTCGGCGGGCTCGACCACCAGTTCCAGCGGGCGGTGGCGCACCTCGATCCTCGCAACATCGTGATCCAGCCCGGCCTGAACGAGGACCTGGCGGCCACGGCCCTCTGGGGATCGCAGCAGACGGAGCTGCGCGGCGAGGGGCGATACGACGGCGTGTTCGGCGTCTGGTACGGCAAGGGACCGGGCGTGGACCGCTCCGGCGATGCCCTGCGCCACGCCAATTGCGCCGGCTCGTCCAAACATGGCGGCGTCCTGGCCCTTATGGGCGACGACCACACGGCGGAATCCTCGACCACGGCCCACCAATCGGAATTCGCGTTCGTCGATGCGATGATTCCGATCCTCAACCCGGCCGGCGTCCAGGAGATCATGGATTATGGCCTCTACGGTTTCGCGATGTCGCGTTTCACCGGCGCCTGGGTCGGGTTGAAATGCATGCACGACACGGTGGAATCCACCGCCGTGGTCGATGGCAGCCTCGACCGTGTGAAGATCGTCATTCCCGGCCGCGATCTGTTCGACATGCCACCGGACGGGCTGAACATCCGGCTGCACGACACCGTGCTGGGGCAGGAGGCGCGGCTTTACGACTACAAGCGCGACGCGATGCTGGCCTTCGTGCGCGCCAACGGCCTCAACCGCTTGATTACCACCGGCGGCCGCAATCCGAAGATCGGCATCATCACCACCGGCAAGGCCTATCTCGATGTCCGTCAGGCGCTCGACGAGTTGGGCATCGACGAGGTGCGTTGCAATGATCTCGGGCTGCGGCTGTTCAAGCTGGCATGCCCTTGGCCGATCTCGCGCGATGAGCTGAAGACCTTTGCCGAAGGGCTGGATCTGATCATCGTCGTCGAGGAAAAGCGCTCGCTCATCGAGGTTCAGGTTCGCGAGGAGCTTTACGGCACGCCGAACCAACCGGTCTGCATCGGCAAGAAGGACGAGAACAACAATTGGCTGTTTCCGGCCAAGGGCGCGCTCGATCCCAACGAGGTGGCGATCGCCATCGGCGAGCGCTTGCTGAAATACGCCAGCCACGACGATCTGCGCCATCGCGTCGCCCGTCTCAAGGATGCGCAGCGCACGCTTGCCGAAACGCAGGACGTGGCGACGCGGGTGCCTTATTTCTGCTCCGGCTGCCCGCACAATTCGTCCACCGTGGTGCCCGAGGGCGCCCGCGCCTATGCCGGCATCGGCTGCCATTACATGGTTCAGTGGATGGACCGCTCCACGCTCGGCTACACGCAGATGGGCGCGGAGGGAGCGAACTGGATCGGTGAGGCGCCCTTCGTCAAGCGTCCGCATGTGTTCCAGAACATCGGCGACGGCACTTACAATCACTCGGGCATCATGGCGATCCGCGCGGCGATCGCCGCCGGCGTCAACATCACCTATAAAATTCTCTACAACGACGCTGTCGCCATGACGGGCGGCCAGGCCAACGACGGCGGGCTGACCGTCCCCGCCATCGCCATGCAGGTGGCTGCCGAAGGCGCGAAGCGCGTCGTCGTGGTCAGCGACGAGCCGAAGAAATATCCGGCCGGTACGAAATGGCCGGACGGCATCGCGTTCTATCACCGGGACGATCTGCAATCGGTGCAGAAGGAGCTGGCCGAGATTCCCGGCTGCACGGTGCTGATCTACGATCAGACCTGCGCCGCCGAGAAGCGTCGCCGCCGCAAGCGCGGCACCTATCCCGATCCGGAGAAGCGCGTCGTCATCAATGAGCTGGTCTGCGAAGGATGCGGCGATTGCGGCGTGCAGTCCAATTGTGTCTCGGTTCAGCCGCTGGAGACCGAGTTCGGCCGCAAGCGCACCATTGACCAGTCGTCCTGCAACAAGGATTTCTCCTGCGTCAACGGCTTCTGCCCGTCCTTCGTGACGGTGCATGGCGCCACGCTCAAGCGCGGCGCGGGCGCGGCGTCCGGTGTGGCGCTGCCCGATCTTCCCGAGCCGCGCGTTCCCGCGATCGACCGCACCTATGGCATCATCGTCACCGGCGTCGGCGGCACCGGAATCGTGACCATCGGCGGCATCCTCGGCATGGCGGCGCATCTGGAGGGCAAGGGCGCTGGCGTGATTGATATGGCCGGCCTCGCCCAGAAGGGCGGCGCGGTTTACAGCCACATGCGCATCGCGGAGCGTCCCGAGGATATTCATGCCATCCGCATCGCGGCGCGTGGCGCCGATCTGGTGCTCGGTGGCGACATCGTCGTGGCGGGCACCAAGAAGGTTTTGGCGGCGGTTGAGACCGGCCGCACCGCGATGATCGTCAACACGACCGAATTCCTTCCCGGCGATTTCACGCGCAACGCCGATTTCAAGCTGCCGACCGAACGGCTCAAGCGAGCGATCCAATCGTCCGCCGGTCGCGGGCGCGCGCATTTCGTCGATGCGTCCCGGTTGGCCGCCGCACTGTTCGGTTCTTCATTGGGTCAGAACATCTTCCTTGTCGGCTATGCCTATCAACTTGGCGTCATTCCTCTTGCGGCAGCCTCCATCGAGCAGGCGATCGAGATGAACGGCCAGGCGGTCGCCATGAACAAGGCCGCGTTCGCGTGGGGCCGCCGCGCCGCGATCGATCCGGCAGCCGTTGAGGCGCTCGCAAAGCCGGAGCCCACGGCCGAGGATCCCAACCGCCGCCTGTCCGAAACGTTCGAGGAGACGGTCGCCCGGCGGGCCGCCTTTCTCACGGACTATCAGGATGACGCATATGCCAAACGGTATCGCGCAATAGTGGAGCGCGTCCGTCGAGCCGAGTCCGAGAAAACACCTGGCCAAACCGGCTTGGCGGAGGCCGCGGCGCGTTACCTGTTCAAGCTGATGGCCTACAAGGACGAATACGAGGTCGCGCGCCTCTATTCGGATGGCAGCTTTCTGCGACAGCTTCGGAACGAGATCGGTGGCGAAAAGCTGCGACTCGAATTCCACCTTGCGTCACCGGTCTTTGCGAGACGCGACAAGTCCACCGGTCTGCCCCGAAAGATGGCGTTCGGCCCGTGGATGATGACCGCGTTCGGCATTCTCGCCCGCTTCAAACGGCTTCGTGGCACGGCGTTCGATCCGTTCGGATACTCCAGGGAGCGGCGTACGGAGAGGGGTTTGATCGCCGATTACGAGGCGACGCTGAACGAACTGATGGCACGCTTGTCGCCCGAGAACCATGCGCTGGCGGTCGGGATTGCCGCGATCCCCGAGAAGATTCGCGGTTTCGGTCATGTGAAGGCAAGCCACTTGGCGGTTGCCAAGGCCGATGAGGCGGCGCTGCTGGAGCGCTTCCGCGCCAGCGCCCCGGATATGCTCAAGGCCGCCGAATAAGCTGCGGCGCGGCGAATATTCTCCCTTTATCGGCATTGTTAGCACAATGCCTGCATGCTCTGTTTGGCGGTGTCGTCTAGCTTGACCGGCCCGCGGGTTTTGTATGCAATCGCGGCTCGCGGTTTTCGTCGCCGGCGGATGCCGTCCAAAAATCAACTGGTGGGAGGAATTATGCCGCGTCTTTTCGCCGTGCTGCTGGCATCCGTCTTGGTCGTTCTGCAAGGCGCTGCCACCGCATCCGCTCAAACCTTCCCCACCCAGACGGTCCGTTTCATTGTCCCATATGGGCCCGGAAGCGGCGCCGACATCACCACCCGTTTGCTGGCGGAGCGGTTGACCCAGCGCTGGGGACAGCCCGTGATCGTCGAGAACAGGCCGGGCGGGGACGGGTTCGTCGCGATCAATGCGTTTCTGTCCGCGAATGACGGGCACACGCTGCTTTATGTTCCCATCGCGCTTTTCGCGGTTCATCCCTATACGCACGACAAGCTGCCCTATGATGCCGATCGGGATCTTGCGCCGATCGCGAACGTGACATCGCTCGTTCTGTCTGTGACATCGTCCGCGGCGATGAAAACCAAGACATTGCGCGAGTTCTTTGATCGCGTGAAATCCGAACCTGGAAAACATAACGTGGCCGCCGCCTCGGGCACCTCTGAATTTCTGATCTCGGGTTTTCTCAAGGATCGGAAGCTCGACATGGGCCGGGTGCCCTATCGCGACATCACCAAGGCGCCGGCCGATTTGTCCGAAAACCGCATCCAGCTTCTGGTGTCGTCGCTGGTGATCGTGCAGGCGCCGCACAAGGCCGGGACCGTCAACATCCTCGCGGTCACGAGCCCGGAGCGGGCTGCGAGCGCGCCCGACATCCCCACGGTGAAGGAAGCTGGATTTCCGGAGCTGGAGCTTGAGAGCCCCGCGGGCTTCTTCGGGCCAAAGGACATGGCGCTGCCCATTCGCGAGCGGATTGCCGCTGACATCCGGGACGTGGTCGAGAAGAACCCGTCGATCGCGAAGCGGCTCCAGGCCACCGGACAATTCGTCAAGGTTCAGGGCCCCGAAGACTTCGCGGAGGGCATCAAGGACCTGCGGGGCAAGCTCGATAAGATCGCCAAATCGCTGGGTACGAAGACGCTCGCGAAGTGAGGAGACCATCGGTCTCGATGGCCCGCGCGGGAGGATGTCGTCTGATCTTGGTGTGTGGCGCGCGCGAGCGCAAAGCCTCGGTTCGGCCATATTGATCGGGTCCCGATGGTGCGCTCGATTTCAGCGGGATGGAGGATCGATGAAGGCCGGTTCTGTTCTGGCGACCCTTGTTTTATGTCTGACGATGGCCGGCTGCGCGTCGATTTTCAGCGGTGGCGAGGACGCAGCCTCCCTCAATGAGTTTCGGACCGCCAACGGTCTCTCGACTCTCTCCAGGGACGCGAACCTGACCGCCATGGCCAGCGCTCATTCGGCGGACATGGCGCGGCGTGCCAGCCTGGACCACGACGGCTTTCGCGAGACGCGAGGCCCGCGCGGCGCCCGGGCCGAGAATGTCGCTTACGGTTGTAACGATGAGCCTTGCACCATCCGGCAATGGATCAAATCGTCCGGTCACCGGAGAAACATGCTGCTTCGCGACGTCTCGCGCTACGGGCTCGGCTCCGCAGTGTCCAAGTCCGGCCGGACGTATTGGACGCTTCTAGTCGGGGAGTAGATCGGATGCTCGGAGCAATGGTCGGCCATGGTTCGCGGATCGTTGCTTCAATGTCGCGCGCGGTTGAGCCGGGGCGGGCGATGGGGCTGGCCATTGTCGGGACAATCGGCCTCGCGGCGTTGCAAGTCCACGCGCTCGATAGCCCGACGGTCGATTATCCATCTCTGATCGACCACTCCGCGACCGCGGAAGGCTTCGTCCCCAAAGGATGGAGCCTGGAAATCCAGGCCCGCGGCGATCTCAACGGCGACGGCCGGGACGATCTCGCGCTCGTGCTCCGCGACCACGATCCGCGCAACATCATCGACAACACCGACGGATTGGGACCTCCGAGGTTCGACACCAATCCGCGCATTCTGGCCGTGGCCTTCGGCGAAGGCGATGGTTATCGATTGGCTCTCGCCAACCACACCCTGATTCCCCGCCCGGACAATCCAGTTCTGGATGATGTTCTTTCGGAGAATGGCGGCGTTTCGATCCAGCGCGACACATTGCGGGTACGCCTCCATCTGTTTGCCAGTGCCGGCGGTTGGACCACCGCGCTGTCCACCTTTACTTTTCGCTTTCAGAACGATCGTTTCGAACTGATCGGCTATGACCGCAGCGAGGTCCAGCGCAACACCGGGGGAACGATGGCGATCAGCGTCAATTATTCCACCGGGCGCATGAGCCGGACAACGGGCAGCATTGCTCATGACCGCTCGAAAACCTCGTGGCGGAGATTGCCCAAGCGACCGCTCTTGACCCTCGAGCAGATCGGCGACGGGCTGGATTTCGATCCGACCCTTTAGGGCGTCGCCTGGCTAGCCTGCCGATCGTCGTGACTGGACTGTCGGGCCGCCGAGGGCGGGCGGCGCACGGTCTCGGGATGGCTTCAGGCTTCGGCCCGGCGCGGGACCGTCGCGCGCCGGGCATCTGATAAGAATTGGCTTTAATAGCGGAAGACTTTGCTGCCGATTTCCCGGCGTGGACGCCGTGCGAAAACGCGCTATGATTATAAACCGAAATCGATCCGCCAATGAGGAGGCCATCATGCCGGCGATGCCCATGAATGCGGAGAACATCCGCAAGTATCGAACCTGGTTCATGATCTACGGCGCTGTTCTTGTTGTGCTTGGCCTGCTGGCTGTCGCGTTGCCGAATATCGCCACGCTCGCCACCAGCCTCATGGTCGGATGGCTCCTGCTATTCGCCGGCGTGTTCGGACTGATCGCGGCCTTTTCGGCGGGACAATCCTCCGCAGGGTTCTGGTGGAATCTGTTCATCGCGGTCATTTACGTGCTGGCCGGTCTCGCGATCCTGTTCCGGCCGGTGGCGGGAATGCTGACGCTGACCATCCTTCTGGCTGCCTATCTCTTGGCGGGCGGCATCGGCAAGCTGATCCTCGCGTTCGGCTATCGGCGCGACATCCCGAAAGCGTGGGGCTGGGTTCTGTTCAGCGGGGTTGTCGATCTCGTTCTGGCCGGACTGATCCTCATGGGCTTCCCGGAAACGAGCCTGTGGGTGATCGGCCTCATGGTCGGCATCAACCTGGTCTTCATGGGCGTGTCTTTGATGGTAGCGGCCTATCACTGCCGCGATCTTGGATCGAGCTTGACGCCCGCGACCGGATAATCCGTCGTTCGTATCGGAGCGCGCCCATTTAACGATCGCTCCGACGGCTTAGAGTGTTTTCGAGCGAAGTGGGAACCGGTTCGCGTGAAGAAAACACGACAAAACAAAAAGTAGAGAGCTTCGGTTCTGATTCCATCAGAACCGAAGCGGTTCTAGGGAAACGCTCTTGAGGGGAGGGATTTTCATGCTCCGATGGATAGGCGCTGCCTTGGCGGCACTGCTGGCGGCTGCGCCGTTCATGACGCAGGTCATGACCCAGCCGGCTTACGCCCAAGCGGATGGCAATTGGCCGTCCAAGCCGGTGCGGGTCATCGTGCCGTTCCCGGCGGGATCAAGCTCGGATGCCGTGGCCCGTGTGATCGCCGATCGTCTCGGCCCTCATCTCGGACAACAGGTCGTGGTCGATAACCGGCCCGGAGCGAGCGGCAACATCGGAGCCGATGCGCTCGTGCGATCCGAGCCGGACGGTTACACGTTCGGTCTGTTCTCGGCCAGCACGGCGACGGTCGCTCCGCACCTGAACGCGAACCTGTCTTACGATCCGCTGAAGGATATCAAGCCGGTCGGCATGATCGGCGGCGCGCCCTATATCGTCGTGGTCTATCCGGGCCTTGGCGTAAAGTCGCTCAAGGAGTTTGTCGAACTGGCGAAAGCCAAGCCGGGCAAAATTTCCTACGGATCGGCGGGCGTGGCGAGCCTGGCATTCCTCGCCACGTCCCACTTCGAGAGCGTAACCGGCATCGAGATGACCCATGTCCCGTACAAGTCTGCGTCGCAGACCGTGCCCGACATGGTCAGCGGCCGGCTGGAATCGCAATTCGCGACGGTGGCCGTCTCCTTGCCGAGCATTCAGTCCGGCAAGCTCCGGGCCCTGGCGGTCACCGGCAAGGAGCGATTGGCTCTGCTTCCAGACGTGCCAACCGTCGCGGAGGCGGGCGTGCCCGGATACGATGCCGAGCTTTGGTTCTCCTTCGCCATGCCGGTGGGTGCCCCGGACGTGGCGGTGAAACGCCTGAACGAGGCGTTGAACACCGTCTTGCGGTCCAAGGAGGGACGCGAGGCGTTGGAAAAGCTCGGCTTGACGCCGCAGCCCGGTCCGCCGGAGGCCGTGACCGAGCAGATCGCACGGGAGCACAAGCGTTGGGGTGAGGTCGCGGAGCGCGCCGGCATCAAGAAATCGAAATAGCCGACGATGCGGCGCTGGCGAAGGCTGGCGCTCGAGGCGGGGCGGCGCCGGGCCGTCCCGCTTCCTCCTGACAGTGGATCCTAGCCTCGGGTCGAGTCCGTGCACATCGTTGGGGACCGTTCTTTAACGGTTGTATTCAACCCTAAGCGCTTGTTGCGCCTGTGATGGCGCGCCACACCCGTTCAGGTGTCGCCGGCATTTCGATATGGCGCACGCCGAATTCCGAGAGCGCATCCACGATGGCGTTGGCCACCGCCGGCATCGCGCCGACACATCCGGCCTCGCCCGCGCCCTTGACGCCCAGAGGATTGGTCTTCGTCGGCACCGGATTGCTCTTGACCTCCACGAATGACATGTCCCGGGCGCGCGGCATGGCGTAGTCCATGAACGAACCGGTCATAAGCTGTCCGTCGCTGTCGAAGCGGATGTCCTCTTTCAATATCTGGCCGACGCCCTGTGCCACGCCGCCCACGATCTGGCCTTTGAGAAGAAGCGGGTTGATCACGGTGCCGACGTCGTCCACCACGCTGTAGCGCTCGATTTCGATGACGCCTGTTTCCGGATCGATCTCGACCTCGCAGACGTGGCAGCCGTTCGGGAAGTTCTCCTGGGTGCCATGGTAGACTGCGGTGGCGATCAGGCCCGGCTCCATTCCGGCCGGCAGGTTCTTCGGATTGTGGGCGCTCTGAGCGATCTCCTCGATCGTGATCGTGCGATTGGTCTCGGTGCTCGAAAACATGCCGTCGGCGAAGTTCACCTTCGCGGCATCGACATCGAGCATGTGGGCCGCGATCGCCTTGGCCTTCTCAATGATCCGGTCGGAGGCCATGGTGAAGGCGGCTCCCGACATGGTGGCCGAGCGCGAGCCGCCGGTGCCTTCCCCGAAGAACACCGTGTCGGTGTCGCCCTGCACATAGGTCACGTTCCGAGGATCGATGCCCAGCCGGTCGCACACGACCTGCTTGAAGGTCGTTTCGTGTCCCTGGCCCTGTGTGACGCTGCCGGAAAAAAGAGTGGCCGATCCGCCGCGGTCGAAACGGATTTCCGCTCCTTCGAAGCTTGGCGCCGCCGCGCGTTCGATCGTGTTGGAGATGCCGATGCCGCGCAGCCGGCCCCGCGCCTTTGACTGCTCGCGGCGCTCGGCAAAGCCTTGAAGGTCGGCGAGATCGAGCGCGAGGTCCATCGTCTGCTCGAAGGCCCCGGAATCGTAGGTGAAGGTGAGGCCGGTTTTGTAGGGCAGGGCGTCCGGCGGAATGTAATTGCGTCGCCGGATTTCAGTCGGGTCCATGCCGATCTGATCGGCGGCGAGATCGACCATGCGCTCGATGACATAGGCCGCCTCGGGGCGGCCGTTGCCGCGATAGGGCCGACAGGGTTGGGTGTGGGTGAACACAGCCGTGGATTCGACGTCCATCGCCGGCGTACGGTAAACGCCGGCCAGCGTGCCGAGGTTGCCGGTGTAGGCCTGAAAGCCGCTTTGGAGGTAGGCCCCGGCATTGACGAATGAGCGGACGCGCATGCCGAGGAACGTGCCGTTCTCGTCGAGCGCAAGCTCGGCGTCGGTGACATTGTCGCGGGCCTGGGCGTCGCTCAGGAACGCCTCCGACCGGGTGCTGGTCCATTTCACCGGCCGGCCCAGATGACGCGCGGCCAGAAGCACGAGCGCGACCTCATTGTAGATGGCCGATTTCATGCCGAAGCTGCCGCCGATGTCGCCCGTGACCACGCGCACCTTGCTTTCCGGCACGTTGAGGACGCCGGCAAGATCGGTGCGATAGGGATGCACCCGTTGCAGGGTCGTATGGATCGTATATTGCCCGGTGGTCCGGTTGTACTCGCCGATCGAGCCGCGCGGCTCCATTGAAGCAGTGGTCACCCGATTGATCACGAAGCGATGCTTGACGACATGCGCGGCCTTCGCAAAGGCCGCCTCCGTCGCCGCTTTGTCTCCGTGAATTTGCGTGAAGCAGATGTTGTCGGGACAATCGTCCCAGACGAGCGGCGCGCCGGGCGAAGCCGCTTCCGCGGTGGCGACAATGGCCGGCAGGGGTTCGTAATCAACCTCGATCAGTTCGGCGGCGTCGGCCGCCTGGTGGCGTGTCTCGGCGACGACAAAGGCGACGCAATCGCCAATGAAGCGGGCGCGATCCGTGACCAAGGCGGGATAGGGCGGCCGATGGTTGGGCGAGCCGTCACGCCGCTTATGGCCGCCCGGCACCGGCAGGTCGCTGAAACCCGAGGCGGTCCAGTCCTCACCGGTGAAGACGCAGAGCACGCCCGGTGCCGCGCGGGCGGCTGTGGTGTCGATGCGGGCGATCCTGGCGTGAGCATGGGGTGAGCGCAGGACGTGGCCGAAAACCATGCCTGAAAGGGCGATGTCGTCGATGTATCGCCCGCCGCCGCGCAACAGTCTGGGGTCTTCAAATCGCGGAACGGCCTGTCCGATCGCAAACTCGCCCATCTTGCCCTCAATCGATATCGTGATCCGGAGTTCGATCCCGATGTATAGGGGCGAATCCGAATGCACGAAAGACTATGGGACGGGCAGGCAGTGCTTAGGGGCTGGGTTCACCGGATGCGGTGCTGATTCCAGAAATATTCTTCGGTGCGCTGCCGGCGCTGACGTGGCTGGGGCTGCGGTTGTGGCTGATAGCGCCCCTGATATTGGTAGCGCTCCTGATAATAGCGGGTGTTGCCCTGGCTTCCGAACCGCCAGCCTTGAGCCCGGGGCGGGCCAAAGAATGGATTGTCGTAGCGGCGCGGCGGCCAATCCGGCGGCGCTTGCCGCTGATCCCACTGCGGTTCCTGCCGTCGGTTCTGGTGCGGATCGTAAGACGCCTGGCCGTATGAAACGAGCCGCTGGCGTGTGTCGACCATCACCCCATCCGGCCTGGTGCGAAAATATTCCGTGAAATTTCCGCGGCCGGAGCCTTCGACGATCTGTCCGCTCCGCAGATCGATCGGCACGGCCATGAGCTGGCCGGACGCCTCCTCCGACGGCCCCCGTAGCGCCGTTCGCGGGGCGTGCGAGGCCCAGACCGTCTCCATGATGTTGACGAAGATCGGCAATGCAACCGAGCTGCCAGTGCGGCCGCTGCCGAGCGTGCGCCGTCCGCTCTCGTTGTCGTAGCCAACCCAGACCGCGATCGTCACGTCGTTGCTGAAACCGACGAACCAGGCATCGTTCTCCTTGTCGCTGGTTCCGGTCTTGCCGGCGATATAGGGCGCAAGGCGTGCTTGGCGGGCGGCGGTGCCGCGGGCGACCACGCCCTGCAGGATGCTTTTGAGTTGATAGGCGGTGCCGCGATCGATCGACGCGATCGGAACCAAAGCATCGCTGCTGCGATAGACGATCTTCCCGCCCTGCTCGATGGATTCGATGCTGTGCGGCGTCGGCCTGCGGCCTTCGTTGGCGATGGTGGCGTAGAACGCTGCCAGGTCGAGCAGACGCACCGGCTGCGCGCCGAGAATGAACGGATAATAGCGTTCGCACTGTTGATAGACGTGGGCCGCGACCGCGAGTTCGCAAATCCTGTCGAGGCTGTTCTCCGGCGATGCGGCGATGCCGCCATCAAGAAGATGCGCGGTCGGCAGGTTGCGGGAGTGTTCGAGCGCGCGCCGCAACGTGGTCACGCCCGAATAGCCGCCGTCATAATTCTTCGGCGACCACCAGTCCTGCGCGCTGGCGAAGCGGGTGCTGCCGATGGGGGGAAGGGTGATCGGCGCATCCTGGATCAGCGTGTTGGGCTGAAGTCCGGCGGACAGGGCCGCGAGATAGGTCAGGGGCTTGAGCGCGGAGCCGGGCTGGCGGCGCGTCTGGGTGGCGCGGTTGAGCTGACTCAGGGGATAGGAGAAGCCGCCGGTCATGGCGAGGATCGCGCCGGTGCGGTTGTCCAGCACCACGGCGGCGCCCTGGACCTGCGGCCGGCTGCGCAACTCGACGCGCGTGCTCTTCTTTTGCTCGGTGACACGCACGTAGATCAGGTCGTGGATGTCGAGGGCCTGGCGGGTTCTGCTGCCGCGAGTGGTCAACGGCAGCGTCCGGCCGTCCTTCAGGCCGACACGGATCGAATCCTGGCCGTTCTTGAGCCGCGTCTTTTCCAGGACGACCGCCGTGTCCCATTGGACGTCATAGAGCGGCATGTTCGCGGTCTTGAGCGCCTCAAGCCAGGCGGGATCGCCGGCTTCAGACCGCTTGGGATCGGATTCGAGTCGCTTGATCGCGCCGGACAAGTTGCGTTCCGCCCGCTCGAAGCGGACGCGCCCGCTGGATTGTTCATAACTCACCAGGCCTTCCTGAAGAGCCAGTTCGGCGGCGCGCTGGATTTCGGGAACGACCGTCGAGCGGACCTTATAGGACGACAGCGTGAGGCTCGGAATCTTCGCGCGCTGGCGCGCCTCCCGCGTCAGGTGATCGACGAAATAGAATCCGCTGGTGCGGCGGTTGTTCTCGGAAGGGATGAGCTTCGGCGGCGAGGCGAGCGCCTCGTCCATCGCCTCCTTCGAGATCATGCCCTCCTGCCGCATCCGGTCGAGCACGTAAGCCAGCCGCTCGCGGGCGCGGGTGGGGTGCCGGTCCGGATTGTAGAAATTGGGCCCCTTCGTCAGGCCTGCGAGAAAAGCGCCTTCGGCCATCGTCAGTTCGCTGGCGGGCTTGTCGAAATAGCTCCGCGCGGCCATTTCGATGCCCCAGGTGCCGCGGCCGAGGAAAATGGCGTTCAGATAAAGCCCGAGAATCTCGTCCTTGCTGAGCATCTTCTCGATGCGGGCGGCGGCCATGATCTCGCGAATCTTGCGCTCGTAGCTGATCTCGTCGCCGACCAGAAGGTTCTTGGCCACCTGCTGGGTGATGGTGGAGCCACCTTGGCGGCTGGTCGGATCGGCGAACATGACGAGGAACGCGCGAATGACGCTGCGCTCGTCCACGCCGCCGTGCTTGTAGAAGCGCTGGTCCTCCGCCGCGATGAAGGCGTTGCGCACATGCTCCGGGATGGCCGATATCGGCACCGACACCCGCCTGTGTTCGGGCTCGAACAATTCGGCGAAGCGCGAGCCCTTGGCATCGGCGATGGAGGTGAGGCCCGGCAGGCTCAGATCCTTGAGGATGGCGGGGTCCGGAATGTCGGCGAGCGTTGCGTTGAAAAACTCGATCAGCTCGGTGGTATCGACCACCGGGTTCGGCAGCGTCTCACGGTTGCAGATCTGGCGGTAGGCCAAGTGCAGGTCGGAGAACTTGACGCCGCGAAAGCCCAGCATCTCGTCGTTGGCGGCACGCGGATCGTCCAACGCCGTCGCGATCAGATCGTCGAGATCCAGGCTTTCGATGCCGAAAGCCTTGCGCATATGGGTGCAGCCGTCGGACAGAACGTCCATGACGACCTGCTGGTCTTGGACCGGGTCGAACTCGGGCTTGATCGCGTCCGGCCGAGCGGTGACGAGGCTCAGGGCCAGGGCCGTGGCGAAGACCTTGACTAGGATGGCTTCCATATCCGCGCGCGCACTTTCGGGGCGGCCTCTCAATCAAGAAGTATACAAGAAGGCCGATTGCGGTGAGAGTATGTTTCGGCAGAGATGAAGAAACATTTTGCATCCCTTGAGGTGCCGATTTACCTTTCTTTTCCAATCATTTAGACGCCGCGCGACAACGGGAGGAACGACCAATGGGTGGCAATGGCCGCGATGGCATGAGCGAGCGCCTGCAAACTCCGATCTCGACCAAAGAGCTAGAGCGGCGCTGGGCCGCGGTCCGTGCTGCGATGAAACAGGAGGGGGTCGACGTCCTCCTGATGCAGAACAACAACGATCATATGGGCGGTTACGTCAAGTACTTCACCGATACGCCCGCCACCAACGGTTATCCGCAGACGGTTGTGTTTCCGGCGGATGACGAAATGACCGTGATCCAGATGGGCCCGTTCAAGGGCGACAGCCGCCCGCCGGCTGACACCTGGCGCGGGGTCAAGCGCCTTCTGACCTCTCCGAGCTTCGCCTCCGCCCATTTCACCCGGACTTACGATCCGGAGCTGGCCGTTCAGGCTCTCAAGCCCTACGCGAAGGGGACGATCGGATTGGTCGGGACCTATCAGTTGTCATTCGCGCTCGGCGACCATGTGACCAAGGCGTTTCCAGGGGCAAAGTTCACCGAGGCGAGCGAATTGGTGGACCGTGTCAAGGCCGTCAAGAGTCCCGAGGAGTTGGAACTGGTCCGCCGCGCCGCCCTTATGCAGGATGGTGCCATGCGCGCGGCTTTCGATGCCATCCGTCCCGGCATGAGGGACACGGAGGTGGCGGCGATCGCGCAGGAGTACAGCGGCCGGCATGGCAGCGAGAACGGCATTTACCTCTGTGCCTCCATGACGCCGGGGGAGCCCGTGCACTTCCGCCAGCGCCACGGACAGAACCGGACCATCAAGAAGGGAGACCAGTTCGCCCTTCTGGTCGAGGATTCCGGGCCTGGAGGCATGTTCGCGGAGCTGGGCCGCTCCTGCATTGTGGGCGGCAAGGTGCCGCAGCAGATGAAGGAGGAACTGGAAATGGTGAAGGAGGCGCGCAAGGTGACGCTCGATCTCCTCAAGCCCGGCAGCCCCTGCAAGGACGCCTGGGAGGCGTTCAATGCGTTCCTTCGCAAGCACGGCCGCCCGGAAGAGGCGCGCCTCTATTGCCACGGCCAGGGCTACGATCTGGTGGAGCGGCCCCTGGTGCGCTTCGACGAGCCCTGGACCATCCAGAAGGACATGAACATCGCCTGCCATCCCACATATGTGTATGGCGGTCACCTGAATTGGCTGTGCGACAATTACATCATCAGCGGCAACGGGCCGATGGAGCGCATCCATCAGTTTCCGGAAGAGATCGTCGAGGCCGGGTAGTCGCCGCGCTCTGGTGATGAAGGCTGTTGATGAAGGGTGTGTACGAGGAAGATGAGCGGCCGCGCGCCGCTCATCCTTTTCGTTTTCGAGGCGTTGCCGATCGGGCGTCAGGCCAACGCGGGCTCCCGCACGCTCTCGCGCAGGCCGGGCATGACATGCTTCGAGAACAGTTCGAGCGACCGTAGCGACTCGTCGAGCGTCAGATCGCCGAAGGCGAAGCGGCAGACGAGATAGTTCGCCCCGGAATCGGCCAGGTCCTTCTTGAGCAGCTCCAGCGCTTTGTCCGGTGTGCCGACGATGGCGCGGCTGTCGGCCATCTGCTCGTCGATTTCCGGAGGATAGACGACGCCCACCGGATTGCGGTTGTGCTTGTTCCACAGCCACATGAAGTTCGAATGCCAGACGCGGTAGGCGCGGCGGCCGACCTCCAGCGCCTCGGCCTCGGTGTCCGCCAGGACGATGTAGCGATTGATGCCGATGCGCGGCATCGGATCGCCCGGCTGTTCCGGCGTATAAGCGGCGCGATAAGAGTCGGCCATCGGACGGAAGCGCTCGGCAGTCACGTTGCCAATGATATTCATGCGCGCCTTGGCGGCCCGCGCCGCCGAATCCGGCGAGATGACGCCGTACCACAACGGCGGCATCGGCTTCTGATAGGGACGAAGCTGAACCGGAATGTCTTTGAAATTGTAGAATTGACCCTCGAAATTGATCGTGTCCTGCGTCAGCGACTGCCGGATGACGGCCATCGACTCGTCGAACACCGCGTTGGCGTCCTTGTAGTCGATGCCATAATAGCCGGTCTCGATCGGCGAGATGCCCTTGCCGACGCCGAGATCGAGACGGCCGCGGCTGATCTGATCGAGCATGCAGATTTCTTCGGCCAGCCGAAGCGGATGGTAGAGCGCCAGCGTGTAGACCAGCGGACCGAAGCGCAGCTTGGTCGTGCGCTGCGCGACCGCTGAAAGGAACACGGATGGCGAGGTCGCCATGCCGAGCGGCGTATAATGATGCTCGGCGCAATGATAGGTGCGTATGCCGGCCTTTTCGTAGGCTTCGATCAGCCGCAGCCGATGCTCGTAAAAATCCGGCAGCGGCAACGGGCTGCGGTCCACGTGATCGAAAATTCCAAACTCCAGCGCCATTGCCGTCTTTGCTCCGAATGTCGAAATTTTGTTTAAGATGCCACCGTGGGATGCATGGCTTGCCATACGCGCGAGGATGTTGCCGGCATGTCGATGTCGGTGACGTCGAAGTCACGCAACGCATCGACAATGGCGGCGATGATGGCGGGTGGCGCTCCGACCGTTCCGGATTCTCCGGCCCCCTTCACCCCGATTGGATTGCTCTTGCAGAATTCACCCAACTCTTCAAGCTGGAAGGACGGCATGTGATGCGCGCGCGGCATCGCATAATCCATGAACGATCCCGAGACCACTTGTCCGTCGTTATCGAAGATAACGTGCTCCAATAGTGCTTGCCCGACGCCTTGGGCGATGCCGCCGTGAATCTGGCCTTCGAACAGAAGAGGATTGATGATCACGCCGGAATCGTCCACCGCCGAGAAGCGGACGATCTCGACCGCTCCGGTGTCCGGATCGACCTCGACCTCGCAGACATGGCAGCCGTTGGGGAAGTTCGAGCGCGATGGCGTGAAGGTGCCCACCGCTTCGAGGCCGACGCCGAATTCGGCCGGCCAGCCCATGGGCGCGAAGGAACGCTTGGCGAGATCGACAAGCGTGACCGAACGGTCTGTGCCCGCGACGGTCAATCGGCCGCCGTCGAAGGTGATGTCGTCGGGCGAGGCCTCCAGGATATGCCCGGCCATTCGCTTGGCCTTCTCGATCAACACATCGGCGGCATGCCGCAAGGCTGAGCCGCCGATGGTCATGCTGCGGGAGCCGACCGTGCCGCGGCCGAAGGCCACCGCATCGGTGTCGCCCTGAATCATGCGCACCGACTCGAAATCGACGCCGAGCCATTCCACCAGCATCTGGGCATAGACCGTCTGATGGCCTTGGCCGTGACTGTGGGTTCCGGCAACGATCGTGACGGTGCCGGCTTCGTCGAACCGGATTTCCATGCGGTCATTGAAGGGGGCGGCGATCTCCACGAAGTAGGCCATGCCCCGCCCGCGCAGCTTGCCGCGCTCTTGTGACTCGCGGCGACGCTCGTCGAACCCGGTCCAGTCGGCGACGTGCAGCGCCTTGTCCATCACCGCCTCGTAATTGGCGCTGTCGTGGACGGCTCCAAAGGGCGCCGTATAGGGTACGGATGAGGGCTTGATATAGTTTCGCCGACGCAACTCGACGGGTTCGAGCTTGAGCTCACGCGCGGCCGTGTCGATCAGTCTCTCGATCAGATAGACCGCCTTCGGCTTGCCCGCGCCGCGGTACGGCCCCATCGGCACGGTGTTGGTGTAGGCATGGCGATAGAGCACATGGGCGGCAGGAATATCGTAGCAATTGGTATAGGCGATGGACCCGAGCCCGGACGGCACGCCGGCGCTGTTGGTCAGATAAGCGCCTTGGGCAAAGTCGGTCTCGATGCGCAAACCCAGGAACCGGCCGTCGGCATCGAGCGCGAGCGAGGCATGGCTGATGCAGTCGCGGCCCTGGCTGTCGCTCATCAATCCTTCGGTTCGTTCGGCCACCCATTTGACTGGCCGGCCCGTCTTGCGCGCGGCCCAGAGGACCAGCGCGTCCTCGGGATAGACGCCGCCCTTCATGCCGAAGCCGCCGCCAACGTCCGGCGAGACGACGCGGAAGTTCACCTCCGGTTCGCGGAACACCGCGGCCGCAAGCCCGGCCCGGACCTTGTGAGGCATCTGCGACGAGGTGTGAAGCGTCGAACGTCCTGTGGATGGATCGTGCTCGCCGAGTGCCGCCCGCGGTTCCATCGAATTGGCGGCGATCCGGTTGTTGTTGATGCGCAACGTCACCACATGCGCTGCTTTGGCGAAGGCCGCATCGGTTGCGGCCCTGTCGCCGCGCTCCAACGAATACCAGATGTTGTCCGGCGCCTCGTCCCAGATCGAAGGCGCGCCGGGCTTCGCGGCGGCATCGGTGATGGTCACGGCGGGAAGCGTCTCGTAGCTCACCTCGATCAGCTCCGCGGCATCGCGGGCCTGATGCAGCGTTTCCGCGACCACGAACGCAACCGGATCGCCCACATGGCGAACCCGCCCGCGCGCCAGCACGCGGTGGAACGCGTTGAAGGCGTTGGCCGGTCCGCCGAACGCAATGGGGGGCGTGGCCGGTAGGATACCGATCTTGTCGCGATCGGCGTCCTCGCCGGTGAGAACCGCGAGCACGCCAGGAGCGGAAACCGCCGCGCTCGTGTCGATGGCGCGAACGTGGGCATGCGCGTGAGGCGAACGCACCACGACGCCATGGGCGACGCCGGCAGGAACGAGGTCTCCGACATAGCGGCCGCGACCTTGAAGGAATCGCGGATCTTCGGTCCGCGGCACTGGTTGCCCGACTCCGAATTTCATGGCGCTCTCCCACAAGCCGCGTTCTTTTTGGCGGCTGACCCATGTTGAACGATGCGGCGGCGCGTGTCACGTTCGCCCGCGCCCTTCGGTTAGAGAACTTTGGGAGGATTGGATTGGTCACGGCCACGGCCAAGCCGGGAAATCGCCTGATCGGCAGCCCGGCGGAGCGATTGGAGGATCTGCGGCTGCTCCGTGGCCGGGGACGCTTTGCGGACGACGTTTCCCCGGAGGGGGTGTTGCATGCCGTCGTGCTGCGCAGCTCGGTGCCCCATGGGCGGATTCGTACGCTCGATGTCTCGGCGGCCCAAAAGCGGCCAGGTGTTGTTGCCGTTCTCTCTGCATCGGATATCGCGCGGGAATGCGGCCAGGTGCCGGTCATCGCGATGCGGCTTGAGCCGTTGCCGCAGTTCAAGCCCTATGAGCAACCTGTGATCGCCACCGGCCGCGTGCGCTACGTCGGCGAGCCCATTGCTGTCGTGGTCGCCGAAAGCGCCGCGCTGGCGGAGGATGCGCTGGAAGCGATCGTCCTCGACATCGAGCCGCTGCCGGTGGTGTCGGATCGGGAGGCCGCGCGTCAGGGTGCGGCGCTGCTGTTCGAAGAGACGGGCACCAACACGCCCGGCGTGTTTTCGGCAACGCGCGGCGATGCCGAGACAGCGTTTCGTGATGCGCCTTACGTCCGGCGCGAGCGTTTCCAGGTGCAGCGCCATGGGGCGGTGCCGATGGAGCCGCGCGGACTTGTTGCCAGTTGGGACGAGGCGGCTGGTCATCTCACTATCAATGGCGCGGCCAAGGTCACGTTTGCCAACCGCCGTTCGCTGGCCGTTATGCTCGGTCTGGAAGAGAGCGCGATCACGCTCCGCGCGGCCGACACCGGCGGCGGCTTCGGCGCGCGTGGAGAGTTCTATCCTGAGGACTTTCTGATCCCGTTCGCGGCCCGAGCGCTGAATCGGCCCGTGAAATGGATCGAGGACCGCCGTGAACACCTGATGGCGACCAACCACGCGCGCGACGCCATTTGCGAGCTGGACATCGCCTGCGATCGGGATGGCACCATCCTGGCCATGCGCGGACGCGCCTCGACCGATGTCGGCGCTTATCTGCGCACCAACGGTGCTACCGCCTCACGCAACATCGCGCAGATGCTGCCCGGACCTTATCGCATCCCTCATGTGGATATCGAGGTCACGCTGCTCGTCACCAACAAGACGCCGGTCGGCACCTATCGCGGACCCGGCCGCTTCGAGGCGGACTTCTTCCGGGAGCGCATGATCGACATCGCCGCGCGCGATCTCGGCCTCGATCCCGTCGAGATGCGACGGCGCAATCTGCTCAATGCCGACGACCATCCCTGGGCCCTGCCGCATGTGATGCCGCTGGACATGGGAAGCCAGACCGACAGCGGCGATTATCGCGAGACGCTCGAACGCTGCATCGCGGATTTCGGCTGGCCCGCCAAGGCGGCTTTGCGGGGGCGATTGATCGACGGCCGTTATCACGGTATCGCGGTCGGCTGTTACATCGAGGGCGGAGCCTCGGGCCCGGGCGAGAACGCGAGGATGACTTTGGAGGCTGACGGCCGGGTGTCGGTCGCGATCGGTTCGTCTTCGCTCGGGCAGGGCGTGGAGACCGTGTTCGCGCAGATCGCGGCCGACGCGCTGGATGTGCCGCTGGAGCGGATCGCGTCGGTGTCTCACGGTTCGACCGATATCGTCAGCCAGGGCTTCGGTTCGTTCAGCTCGCGCTCGACGGTGATGGGCGGCTCCGCGGTGCTCGAAGCCGCTGCGCTTCTGAAGGAGACCGCGATTGCGGCCGCTGCTCGGCGCTTCGGCTGCGAACCGGCGGCGGTGCGCATCAAGGAGGACCGGCTCGTCGGCCCCTGCGGTGGACGGGTTTCGTTCATGGAATTGGCCAAGAACGGAATTTGTGTGGAGGGGCAATATCGGAGCCCTCACCGCACTTATTCTTATGGTGCCCATGCCGCGCATGTGGCCGTCGATCCGCGCACGGGCCATGTGCGGATCGTCGATTATCTGGCGGTGGAGGACGTGGGCCGCATCGTCAATCCCTTGACGTTGCATGGCCAGACGGTCGGGGCCGTGGTGCAAGGACTGGGCGGCACGCTCCTGGAGCAATTCGTCTACGATGACGACGGCCAGCTTCTGACCGGCTCGTTCGCCGATTACCTTCTGCCGACTGCGGATGAGTTTCCGGTTGTGCGCGCGGTCGCGCTTGAGAACTGGCCGGCGCCGCACAATCCGCTCGGCGCCAAGGGCGCGGGCGAGGGCGGCATCATCCCTGTCGGAGGTGTGATCGCAAACGCCGTGGCGGATGCGCTGGCGCCCCTAGGGGTCGAGCCGAATGTCCTGCCGCTTTCACCGTCGAGAGTCTGGACGCTGATTCAAGCGGCGAAAGCTTGAGTTAAATCTTCGAGAGATCATAGGTCGAGGGTGCAAACATTTCTTCAAGAGGCAGTTGCCGCACCGACAGACCTTGCTCGAAGGAATAGCGAGCCAGCGTCTCCAGCGCGTGCCGGTTCTCGTGCGCGCCATAGCTCCAGAAGTCGGGACCCATGATCCGCTGCATGCGCTCGTACTCGTAGACACTCCAAGGCAGCGACGTGGCCAGATGCCCGATCTGACCGAGCTCATGCATGCAGAGCGACTTGGCCTTGAGGAATGCCTTGTAAACGCTGACGGCAAGCCATGGGTGCCTTTCCACCAACGAACGGCGGATGCCGATGGCGTGCATGATCGGAAACAGGCCTGTTTTGCGGAAATAGGCCTCCTCGATGGCCGGATAATCGGGAAACAAACGTGCCACATTTGGCGCGCCTTGCAGGAAGCAGGACGGCGCCCGCGCGCTAATCAGGCCATCGATTTCTCCCGCCGCCAGCATGTCGGACAGGCTGCGGTCACTGGGAACCGATTGCAGGTCGATGTCCGGCGACAGCTTGATCGGTGCCCGTTCCTCGCGGCCGGGCTCTTCGAGGCCGCCGCGTCGCCAGCGGATGTCGCGCGGGGCGACGCCATATTCTTCTTCCAGCGTCCCCCTGATCCAGACATTGGCTGTCATCTGATATTCAGGCAGGCCGATGGCTTTGCCCTTGAGGTCTTCGGGGCGGCCGATCCCGCGGTCGGTGCGGATATAGATGCCGCTGTGCCGGAACAGACGCGAGACGAAGGCCGGGATCGCGATGTAATGCGCGTCGCCCCGGGCCGTGGTCATCAGATAGCTGCTCATCGAGACTTCGGTGATATCGAATTCTTGGAACTTGAAGGCCCGATGGAACGATTCCTCCGGCTCCAATGGCACCGCCGTGATGTCGCAGCCCTCGATGGGCGCGCGGCCATCGAACAGGGCGCGGGTGCGGTCGTAGTCGCAGACAGCGAGGCTCAGGGGCAGGACCATTCGTTTATTCTCCGCGAACTGGACGGCCGGCATGCGTCCGGCGTGGACGGTGGTCGGTTCTTTGCATGGACGATGCCAACGGCTAGCGTTGACGCTGCCCAAGCCGCCGGGCAATAGTAGACTCGTTCCAGAATGATCAGCGACATATTTCCAGCGACATCGTGAGTGTGAACGAAGCCATGAAGCTGCCGGCCTTTGAATATGCCTGTCCCGCAACGCTCGGCGAGGCCGTTGCGCTCCTGGCCTCGAACGACGACGCCAAGGTCGTGGCCGGCGGCCAGAGCCTGATGCCAATGATGGCGTTCCGCGTGTCCCAGCCGACCATGCTCGTTGATTTGCGCAAGCTCTCGGACTTGCGCGGAATCCGCATCGGTGAGGATGGAGTCCGGCTCGGGGCGCTGGTGCGCTGGCGCGACATCGAGGACGATGCGCGGCTTGCCCAAGCGCATCCGCTTCTGGCTGCCGCCATCGAGCATGTGGCGCATTATCAGGTCCGCAATCGCGGCACGGTCGGCGGCAGTGTCGCGCATGCCGATCCCGCGGCTGAAATGCCTGGCATCGCGATGGCCTGCGATGCCGAAATCACGGTCGCCGGCAAGGACGGCACGCGGACCATCGCGGCGGAGGAGTTCTTTGTCGGCGCTCTGACGACGGTGCTCGAACCGGACGAGATCATCACCGAGGTGAAGCTGCCGCATTGGCCGGCCGGCCGCCGCTGGGGATTTCAGGAATTCGCGCGGCGCAGGGGCGATTTCGCCATGTCCGGGATCGCTCTGTTCTACGATGTCGGCGCCGATGGAAAGGCCGCCAACGCCCATGTCGGCGTGATCGGCATCGGCGAGGGTCCGCATCGGCTCACTGCGGTGGAGACTGTCATCAACGGCCGTGTGGTCGATGCCGCGTTGATCGTCGAAGCGGGCGTGGCAGCGACCAAAGCCGTCGATCCGCAGGACGACATCCATGCCAGCGCCGCTTATCGTCGGTCGCTGACAGGAACATTGGTCGAGCGCGCGCTTGAACACGCGGCCGCCCTCTGAAGAACCCTGAAAAAGAAGAGCTGCCATGTCCGTCACATTCGAGGTTAACGGCCAGTCTGTCAGCGTCGACGTCGAGCCCCGTCTCACGCTGGCGGATTGTCTGCGCCACAAGCTGCGGCTCACCGGCACCCATGTCGGCTGCGAGCATGGTGTTTGCGGTGCCTGCACGGTGCTCGTCGATGGAGAGGCGGTGCGCTCCTGCCTGATGCTGGCGGTGCAGGCCGAAGGCACGAAGGTGACGACGGTCGAGGGCCTTTCGAACGACGATGCGCTGACCCCATTGCAGCAGGCGTTCCGCAAGCATCACGGCCTGCAATGCGGCTTCTGCACGCCGGGTTTCATCACCACGGCGCATGCCCTGCTCAGCGAGGAGCCCGACTGCGATGCCGATCGTGTGCGGGAGGTGCTTTCGGGCAACATCTGTCGCTGCACGGGCTACATCGGGATCGTGGATGCGGTGCTGGAAGCGCGCGCAGCCTATCGCAGGGCTGATGGAGGCCAGTCGTGAAGAACACTTTCATCGGCGCTCCGGTCGAGCGGCGCGAGGACCTTCGTTTTCTGCGCGGTCGCGGTCAGTATGTGGACGACCTGCTGCCGGATGGGCTTCTCTATGCCGTGTTTGTGCGCAGCTCGGTGGCGCATGGCCGCCTGGTTTCGGTCGATGCGACCGAGGCTCTCAAGCTGGCGGGCGTCCACGCCGTCATCACGGCGAAGGACATGCCGGACGGCCCGCCGATTATCCCGATGCGGCTACAGCCGCTTCCTGATTTCAAGCCTTATGAACAGCCGGTGATCGCGCATGACAAGGTGCGCTATGTTGGCGAGCCGATCGCGATCGTGCTGGCGGACAGTGTCGCGATCGGTGAGGATGCGCTCGATCATATCCAGGTCGAGATCGAGGAGCTTCCTCCAATCGCCGACCACGAGACGGCGATGCGCGACGAGAGCGTGCTTTTCGAGGCGACCGGAACCAACAAGTCGCTGGTGTTCGTTGCCCAGAAGGGCGACGCCGACGCTGCATTCCGCAATGCTCCTTATGTGCGGCGCGAGCGCATGCGCACCGGCCGGCATTATGGCCTCACCATGGAGCCGCGCGGTGTGATGGCCGAATGGGACGAGGCCAAGGGCCGGCTGGTCGTGTCCGGCGCCGCCAAGGTTCCGTTCTTCAACCGCCGCATTCTGGCCGAGCAAATCAAGCTGCCGGTCGAATCCATCGAGATGATCGAGAACGACGTCGGCGGCGGTTATGGCGCGCGCGGCGAGTTCTATCCCGAGGATTTTCTGATCCCGTTCGCCTCGCGTCACGTCAAGCGACCGGTCAAATGGACCGAGGACCGGCGCGAGAACCTGATGGCGATGAACCATGCCCGTCAGGCCGATGCTGACATCGAGATCGCCTGCGAGCGTGACGGCACGATCCTGGCGCTGCGCGGGCACATCCATGTGGATATGGGTGCCTACATGCGCACCAATGGTGCGGTCGGCGCGCGCAACATTCCCCAATTCATGGCGGGGCCGTATCGAATTCCGAACGTCCGTATCGATTCATCGCTGTGGATGACCAACAAGACGCCGGTTGGCACCTATCGCGGCCCTGGCCGCTTCGAGACGGATTTCTTCCGCGAACGGCTATTCGACATCGTGGCGGCCGATATGGGCATCGATCGCCTGGAGTTCCGCCGACGCAACCTCGTAACAAAGGACGAGCAGCCGTACCCGATTGCGACCATCACGCCATACGAGAGCAAGGACGAGTACGATTCCGGCGACTATCACGCCACGCTTGACAGGGCGCTGAGGGAATTCGGGTGGGAGGAGAAGTCCAAGCTTCAGGGCAAGCTCATCGACGGCCTCTACCACGGCATCGGTATCGGTTGCTTCATCGAGGGTGGCGCGGCCGGCCCGAAGGAGATGGCGCGGCTGGAAATCAATGCCGATGGAACCATTTCCGTATTCATGGGCACCTCGTCGGTCGGTCAGGGCGTTGAAACCGTGTTTGCTCAGATCGCTGCCGATGCGCTGGAGGTGCCGATCGAGCGCGTGCGGGAGGTTCAGCACGGATCGACAACCACTGTCAGCGACGGATATGGCGCCTACCATTCCCGTTCGGTGGTGATGGGTGGCTCGGCCGTGCTCGATGCCGTTCGGAACTTCCAGGCGGCGATCCGCGCCAAGGCGGCCGAACGTTTCGGCTGCGATCCTTCGGATGTTTCGCTGACGGTCGATTCGGTCGTCGGTCCCGAGGGGCGATCGTTCCCTCTCGGCGAGCTCGCAGGGTTGACCGCGGAAGGCGAGTTTCTCAACCACAAACACACTTATAGTTATGGCGCGCATGTCGCCCACGTCACGGTCGATGCCCAGATCGGTCAGGTCCGCATTCTCGACTATGTCGTGGTCCAGGATGTCGGCCGCGCCATCAATCCCCTGACGCTGAAGGGGCAGATCATCGGCTCGCTGGTCCAGGGGTTGGGTGGCGCGATGCTGGAACACCTGCAATATGACGAGCAGGGCCAGCTTCTGACCGGCTCGCTGGCCGACTATCTGCTGCCGACGGCGAGCGATTTTCCCAATCTTCGCGCATTCGTCCAGGATGAGCATCCTTCGCCGATCAATCCGCTCGGTGCCAAGGGGGCGGGCGAGGGTGGCATCGTCGCCGCCGGCGGAGTGATGGCCAATGCGGTCGCCAATGCCCTGCAATCCTTCGGGGTGCAGCCGCGTGAACTGCCGATGACCCCGACGGTGATCTGGCAGATGGTCGAAGCCGGGCGGCAGGGCATCGCTGCGGAGTGAGGCCGGACGGGATAGAGTGGGCGCTTGCGGATGGCGCCCATGCGGCCGACCTCGTTGACCATGGCTGCTTGGCAAGGCTAGGTTTTCAGCAATCTTGGAACCATGGGAGCGCGAGATGAGCGTTGCACGTCATAAGCGTCCGCCGGAGCTGGAAGGCGTTCCGGTTGAGGACATTATCCAGAAGTATGTTGGCCGGTTCCGCGAAAAAATCGGTGATTGGGCGGCCTTCGAAGATGCCAAGATCGAGGGCTACAAGCGGGCCCAGCATCGCTTCATCGGCGCTGGCGGCTCCGGCAAGCATAACGACTCGTCGGTGATTCCTGCGAGCGGCTTCACGCTGTCGATCATGTACGTGCCGGTTGGGCAGGGCAATGCCGCTCATACCCACGAGGTCGAGGAGTGCTTCTTCGTCCTCCAGGGCACCGTGACCGTGTTCATCGAGGATGAGACCGGCAAGCGCGTGAGCACGCGCCTTGGGCCGTGGGACTGCATCTCTTGCCCGGCGGGCGTTATCCACGGCTATCAGAACGACGGCGTGGAGCCGGTCTTCATGCAGGTCATGCTCGGTCGCGGAAAACCGGAGACGATGGGTTACGCCGACGAGGAGCTGTTCAAGCGTCGTGGCGACCATCTCAAGGCTGTTTGAGCGCCGGTACGATCAGACGAGAGTGGAAACCCCGCGCCAGAGGCTGGCGCGGGGTTTTTCTTTTGCCGTCAGTCCGGCCGAGCTACTTCGGTTCGATGCCGGCCTGCTTGATCACCTTGGCCCATTTGTCGGCTTCGGTGGTCATGAACGTCTCCAGTTCGGCCGCATCCGCGGTGCCCGCCATCGAGCCGAGATCGGCCAGACGCTCCAGAACGAGCTTCGACTTCAGGGCCTTGCCGATTTCCTCGCGGAGCTTCGCGATCACGGGATCGGGGGTCTTGGCGGGCGCCGCAATGGCGACCCAGGAGGCGGCGCTGAAGCCCTTGAGGCCCTGCTCCGATAGGGTCGGCAGATCGGACAGTGATTTCGGGCGTTCGAGGCCCGCATTGGCGATCGCCCGCACGCGACCCGCTTTGATCTGTGGTAGACTCGACGGCAGCAGATCGAAGAATATTTGAATATGGCCGCCCACCAGATCGTTCATCGCGGGCGCCGTACCCTTATAGGGGACATGGACGAGTTCGACGCCGGCCATGTTCTGGAACAACTCACCCGCCAGATGGGGCGTCGAGCCGACGCCGGCGGAGCCGTAGCTCACCTTGCCGGGGTTCTTCTTGGCATAGTCGATCAGGTCTTGGACGTTTTTGATCGGTAGCTTGGGATTGACCATCAGAACGATGGGCGTAACCGCCACCAACGCCACAGCTTTCAGATCCTTTTGGGGATCATAGGGCATGTTGGCGTAGAGGTGCTGGTTGATAACCAGCGGACCCGGCGCCGTGTGGAGAAGCGTGTGGCCATCGGGTGCTGACTTGGCGACCGTGTCGGAGCCGACATTGCCACCGGCGCCGCTGCGATTTTCGACGATGAACTGTTCTTTGAGCTGCTCCGAAAGCTGCTGAGCAACAAGGCGTCCTGTCACGTCCACCGAGCCGCCTGGCGGGAACGGCACGACGACGCGCACGGGACGTTCCGGAAATGTCTGGGCTGTTACCGGCCCGGCCAGGACGGCGCATGCGAAAAGAGCAAAGGGAATGTTTCGGAAGGCGTATTTCATTCTTTCGTCACTCCTGACTGAAGGCGGCCGTGGGCTTCAACGCTCCAAGTTCTGTTCGCGCCGCAATAGGTGAGGATGATCCGATATGGACCTGACGTCCATGATTCTTATAACGATTCAAACTATGGATATCGGTCGCTCTTCAGCATGAGAAGCAATTTCCATGCCTTGACAGCCGAGGCCCGCTTAGACACGGTGCCGCATTCATGAATGGGGGTTGGAATGACGAAACTGCGCCTGTCGCTTGCTTGTGGACCTTACGATCGCACTCAGGCACTGCGTGATGGAACCATCCAGGCCGACGGGATCGAACTGAACTATCTGACCATGCAGCCGGCGGAGATCTTCTGGCGCATGCTGCAATATAAAGAGTTCGATGTCTCGGAAATGTCGATGTCGAACTACACGACGCTGGTCAGCGAGGGAAACAGCCCCTTCATCGCCATCCCCGTTTTTCCCTCACGCGTGTTCCGGCACGGCTATTTCTTCATCAACACCAAGAGCGGCATCAAGACAGGCGCCGATCTCAAGGGAAAGCGCGGCGGCGTGCCCGAATACAGCATGACCGCGGCGGTCTACATGCGCGGCTTGATGCAGCATGAGTTCGGCGTCAAGCCGAGCGATGTCGAATGGGTGCAGGGCCGCGCCGACCGTCTGGGGCGCAAGCTGCCTTCGGATGTGAAGCTGACGCAGGCACCCGCCGGCACCGAACTCGGCGATCTCCTGGAGCGCGGTGAGCTGGACTTCATCGTGACGGCGAACAACCCGCTGTCGTTCCGGCGCGGCTCCGGCAATGTGGCGCGCCTGTTCCCGAATTATGCGGAGATGGAGAAGGACTATTTCCGCCGCACGCGCATCTACCCGATCATGCATACGGTCGTGATCCGCCGCGAAATCTACGACCGCGATCCGTGGGTGGCGCTGAACCTCTACCAAGCCTTCTGTAAGGCCAAGGAGTATTCCTATCACTTGCTCGAGGAGACCGGATCGCCGAAGGCGTCATTTGCCTGGCTTCAGCCGATGATCGAGGAGGAGCAGTCGATCATCGGAAAGGACTGGTATCCTTACGGCATCGAGCAGAACCGCGAGTCGATCGAAGCCCTGCTCCAGTATACGCACGAGCACGGCTTGACCGATCGGCGGATCAAGATCGAGGAGTTCTTCGCGCCGAGCACGATGCGCGACATCCCGCTTAGCGAGGGCCAGCACGTCTGACGATCGTGGCTTCACGGCAAACCAACGCTGGAGCGTCAAAGTCGGCGACAGAGACGCCGGCCAAGGGCAGGGGCGTCGGATCGCGTGATCCCGAGCGCACCAGTGCTGCGATTCTGGCTGCGGCTGTCGAGGAGTTCACCGAGAACGGTTATGCCGGCGCGCGCGTCGATTCGATTGCGTCGCGCGCCGGCGTCAACAAGCGAATGCTCTATCATTATTTCGGGGACAAGGAGCAGCTCTATCTGGCTGTCCTCGAAAGCGGCTATGCCGGCATTCGCTCGGCGGAGGCCGGCTTGCAGCTCGCCGATCTCGCGCCACGCGACGCGATCGCTCGCCTCGTCGCGTTCACATGGGACTATTTTATCGCGCATCCGGAATTTCTGAGCCTTCTCAGCACGGAAAATTTCCACAAGGCGAAGTTTCTCAAACGCTCGGCGCGCGTTCTCAAGCTGCATCCGCAACTCGTTTCGATGATTTCGGATGTGCTCAGGCGCGGCGAGGCGACCGGCGAATTCCGATCGGGCGTCGATCCGGTGCATGTCTACATTTCGATCGCGTCGCTCGGCATCTTCTATCTGTCGAACCGTTGGACGCTTTCGACGATCTTCGAGCGTGATCTGGCATCCGAGCCGGAGCTGCGTGCCTGGGGCGAGTATATTGCGGCGGTGATCCTGGGTTATTTGCGGCCCTGAAACGGCATAGAATCGTGTCCGTGGCGCCTGCTTGACGCGATATTGGATTTGTAACTATACAGTTACTAACGCCGGCCAAGGGCTCTTTGCAACGGCCGGTCCGCTCATTCGAAAACGCCGCGACGGCGTATGGCACGATGGTGCACGGAGGGACGCGACATGGCGGTTCAGCGGCTCGGAATCATTATGAACGGCGTGACGGGGCGCATGGGCATGAACCAGCACCTGATCCGCTCCATTGTCGCCATTCGCGAGCAGGGCGGCGTGCCGTTGAAGAACGGCGATCGCGTCATGCCCGATCCGATCCTGGTCGGACGCAGCGCCGAGCGTCTTGAACAATTGGCAAAGGT